>NBJMR02800__coassemble_1746_pt1 | contig 24028 bp, 19 predicted proteins | sample NBJMR02800__metabat2_low_PE_040 | metagenome-assembled genome bin NBJMR02800 | reverse complement strand
GAATGCCGAACTGATGGCCGTCTCCCAGCAGAGACTCAAACCTGGGCGTATCGTCCGGGGTGGAAATAATCAGAATATCCCGGATTCCCGCGTCCATGAGGACGGAAAGGGGATAATAGATCATGGGCTTGTCGTAGATGGGCAGCAGCTGCTTGGACGTCACCTTCGTCAGCGGATAGAGTCTGGTGCCGGATCCGCCGGCCAGAATGATTCCTTTCATATGTGTACCTCCCGTATATGGAATATTTTTCACCGTAGTATGTTTTCTATATCATCATAACGTAGAACCGCAAAATATACTTTAAGTATCTTTTACTTTATTATTAACAAAAACATAGAAATTACCGCAAAATGGCCATATAACACATCAAATATACTATAGAAGCCGCCAAAATTCAAGGAAAACCGGCCGTTCCCTTTCATCCGTCAGAACAGCGGGCCGAACGTCAGAAACAGGGGCGCGAACACCAGAGAGACAATGGTCATCAGCTTGATCAGAATGTTGATGGATGGGCCGGAGGTATCCTTAAACGGATCTCCCACCGTATCCCCCACCACGGCCGCCTTGTGAGGCTCGCTCCCCTTGCCTCCGTGGGTTCCTCCTTCAATGTATTTTTTCGCGTTGTCCCAGGCTCCGCCGGCGTTCGCCATAAATATTGCCATCAGAACGCCGGTGAGCAGAGCTCCGGCCAGCATGCCGCCCAGGGCGTCCGTTCCCAGACAGACGCCCATAACCAGGGGAGCCGCCACGGCGATCACTCCGGGAACCAGCATTTCCTGCAGAGCGGCGGTGGTGGAAATCCCCACGCAGGAGGTATAGTCCGGCCGGCTTTCCCCTTTCAGAATACCAGGATCTTCCCGGAACTGTCTGCGCACCTCCTCTATCATCCGGTAGGCCGCTTTGGAGACTGATTCCATGGTGATGGCGGAAAACAGGAACGGCAGCATGCCGCCGATGAACAGGCCGATGATCACCTTCGGATTTAAAATATCTATGGTTTCCAGCTGAACCGCCTGCGCGTAGGACACAAACAGAGCCAGGGCTGTCAGCGCCGCAGAACCGATGGCAAAGCCTTTTCCGATGGCCGCCGTGGTATTTCCCACACTGTCCAGCCGGTCTGTGATGGATCTTACGCTCTCGTCCAGGCCGGCCATCTCCGCAATTCCGCCTGCATTGTCAGCGATGGGGCCGTAGGCGTCCACAGCGATGGTGCTTCCCGTGGTGGCCAGCATTCCCACTGCCGCCAGGGCGATGCCGTAAAGGCCCGCCGCCATATAGGAGAGAAGAATGCCCACAGAGATAAACAGAATGGGAGCCACCGTTGACCGCATTCCCACTGCCAGGCCGGAAATAATATTGGTGGCAGCCCCGGTCTCCGACTGCTCCGCGATCCGTTTTACAGACTGGTATTTGTCAGAGGTATAGACCTCCGTGATCTGTCCGATGATGAAACCGACTGCCAGGCCGGCAATCACCGCCCCCGCCTCCTGCAGGCGGCCGAAAAAGAGGATGCTTAACCCCAGAGAAGAGACCACCACAATGGCATAGGCCACATAGCTGCCAAAATTCAGAGCCTTCTGGGGGTCTCCCCCTTCCGTTCCCCGGACGAAAAATGTTCCGATCATGGACGCTATCACCCCGGCTGCCGCCAGCGCCAGCGGGAAAAACGCTCCCTCTGCCTGCCAGGATACCACTCCCAGCGTCACCGCAGACACAATGGCGCCCACATAGGACTCAAACAGATCCGCTCCCATTCCGGCCACGTCTCCCACATTGTCCCCCACATTATCGGCGATCACCGCCGGATTTCTGGGGTCGTCCTCAGGAATTCCCGCCTCTACTTTTCCCACCAGATCCGCCCCCACGTCCGCAGCCTTTGTGTAAATGCCGCCGCCCACCCGGGCAAACAGGGCGATGGAGGAAGCTCCCAGGCTGTAGCCGGTGAGCACATCCACATTTCCCGTAATCAGGTAGATGGAGCCGGCGCCCAGAAGGCCCAGGCCCACCACGCACAGCCCCATAACGGCCCCTCCTTTATAGGCGATTCCGAGAGCTTTTCCCATTCCGCCGGTCATGGCCCCGTTGGCCGTCCGCACGTTGGCATCCGTAGCCACCTGCATGCCGAAATAGCCGGCCAGAGTGGAAAAGGCCGCTCCCACCAGAAAACAGAGAGCCGTGATCCAGTTGCCGATTCCCACGCCGATGAGAAGAAAGAGCACCGCCACAAACACTGCCAGCATACGGTACTCCGCTCCCAGGAAGGCCCGGGCTCCCTCTTTGATCGCTCCCGCAATCTCCCGCATCCGTTCGTTTCCCATCTCCTGCCTTCTCACCATGACTGCCAGCGCCAGAGCGAACAGCAGGGCGGCGGCTCCCGCCGCCGGCGTCAGCCACATCATCATTTTCATAAATGCTCACCTCCTGAGATTTGCCGTTTTCCCCGGAATACCCGAAGTTACCGGCCGTTTTTATAACCATATCTTAATCCTTTTTCTATCTTTTCGTCAATAAAAGCATATGTTTTTGGAATATTTTCCATTATTTGTCTGAATTTTATATTCAAATCCAGCAGTATTCCCCAGGGCCAGCCGTAATCGGATAGGGAAAGTCCCTTCCCCTGTCCGATTCGCGATACCACGGGCAGCTCACAGCAAAGCTGTTCGCTGTCCGTTGCCCGGCATATATCTGCCTCCACGGATGTGCAGGCATCTCCGGGCAGCAGCTGCATGCCGGGCGTATGGCGCAAAAAAGGCAGAGACCCCGCGCTTTTCCGCCCGGCCTCTGCCTTCTGCTCTGTTTTTTTACTGATTTTCGTTCATTTTCGCCAGCTTGGCCGCCTGGTCTGCGGCGATAAGGCTGTCGATCAGTTCCTCGATATCTCCGTTCATGATGGAATCCAGCTTATAAAGAGTGAGCTTGATCCGGTGGTCCGTCACACGGCCCTGAGGGAAATTGTAGGTACGGATCTTCTCCGACCGGTCTCCCGTGCCGATCTGACTGCGCCTCTCCTCCGCCTCCTCATTCTGCCGTTTCTCCAGCTCCATATCATACAGTTTGGAGCGGAGCAGGCGGAACGCCTTTTCCTTATTCTGAAGCTGGGATTTCTCCGTCTGGCTGTAGATCACGATTCCCGTGGGAATGTGGGTCAGACGCACCGCCGAGTCTGTGGTGTTTACACACTGTCCTCCGTTTCCAGACGCCCGCATCACGTCGATGCGGCAGTCGTTCATGTCGATCTCCACGTCCACTTCCTCTGCCTCCGGCATCACTGCCACCGTGGCGGTGGAGGTGTGGATCCGGCCGCCGGACTCCGTCTCCGGCACACGCTGCACCCGGTGCACGCCGCTCTCGTACTTTAATTTGGAGTAGGCTCCCTTTCCGGTGATCATGCAGACCACTTCCTTAAAGCCTCCAATGCCGTTTTCACTGACGCTCACCATCTCCACTTTCCAGTGCTGATGCTCCGCGTAGTTGACGTACATCCGGTACAGCTCAGAGGCGAACAGAGCCGCCTCGTCGCCGCCGGCACCAGCCCGGATCTCCATAATAATGTTCTTGTCATCGTTGGGATCCTTGGGCAGGAGCAGAATCTTCAGCTCATTTTCCAGCTCCTCAATCCGCTTTCTGGCATCGGACAGTTCCTCCTTCGCCAGCTCCCTCATCTCCTCGTCAGACTCCTCCTCCAGGATGGCAAGACTGTCCTCCACATCCTGCTTCGCTTTTTTGTACGTGGTATAGGTCTCCACCAGAGGAGCCAGATCGGACTGTTCCTTCATCAGTTTGCGGAACCGGCTCTGATCCTCCGCCACTGACGGATTGTTCAGCTCCTGCATCAGTTCCTCATAGTGAATCAAAATATCATCCAATTTATCGAACATGTCAACCTCCTGCTTAAATGCCGGCTCCCGGCCGTTTTCCCCGCACAACCCGGCAGTTTCCGGCATCGTCCCTCACAACTTCTATATCCTCAAACCCATTTTCCCTGAGAAGAGCTTCCACCGACTCCCCCTGATCCCAGCCAATCTCCAGGTACAGACGGCCGCCGGGCTTTAGGTGGGACGGGCTCTCCGCCGCCAGACGGCGGTAAAAGGCCAGGCCGTCGCCGCTTCCGTCCAGGGCCATTCTGGGCTCGTAATCCCGCACCTCCGGCTCCAGGCCTTCGATCACTTCCGTGGGAATATAGGGCGGATTGGACACAATCACATCGTAGGCCTTTCCCGGATCCAGGGCGGAAAAGAGATCGCTCTCCACAAAATGGACATTTCCCCCCAGGCGGCGTCCATTCTCCTCCGCCACCTCCAGGGCATCCGGAGAAATGTCTCCGGCATCCACCTCCTCATAGCCTCCCAGCACCGCCAGGCTCACGGCCAGGCAGCCGGAACCGGTGCACAGATCCAGCAGACGAATGTTCTTCTCCGGGTTTTCCCGCAGCACCAGTTCCGCCAGGGTCTCTGTGTCCTGTCTGGGGATCAGCACTCTCTCATCCACATGGAAGGTCAGGCCCATAAAGTCCTGCTTTCCCGTGAGATACTGAAGGGGAACCCGGGATGCCCGGGCCAGAACCGCGTCGCTGTACTCCCTGGTCCTGCCGTCCGTGGACGGAACCTGTTCCTGTTCCCTCAGCAGAAAATGGGCCAGGTCCATCTCAAAGGCCTCCAGAAGGAGATATTTCGCATCCAGGTCCGCTTCCCGGATTCCGCTCTCCGCCAGCCGCTTTTCTCCCCATTTCCAAAGCTCAAAAAATGTCATACCGCCTTCTCCTTCTCCCTGTTCTCAGGAAAATTCTCCGCCAGGTAAGCTCTCCAGTCAAAGACTTCCTCCACGGCGGCGATGGCCACCTCGATCATGGAATCATCCGGCTCCTTCGTGGTCAGTCCCTGGGTCCAGAGTCCCGGTTTGCTGATGAGATTGATCAGGCCGCCGTCGCTTCTTCCCGCCAGCCGCAGAATCTCATAGGAAACACCTGCAATCACCGGAATCAGCACAATCCGGCTGACGATCCGCAGCCAAAGGGTGTCCACCCGGATCACCATAAACAGAAGAATGCTGATGATCATGACGAAGATCAGGAAGCTGGTGCCGCAGCGCTTGTGAAAACGGGAGCTTTTTCTCACGTTCTCCACATTTAACTCCATGCCGTGCTCCACGCAGTTGATGCACTTGTGCTCCGCTCCGTGGTACATGAAGGTCCTGTGGATTTCCTCCATCCGGGAGACCAGCAGCACGTAGCCGATGAAGATCCCCAGACGGATCACTCCCTCAAGGAACGCCATCAAAGTCTCAGAAGAGACAAAATTTCTCAGAAAATTGGCCAGCAGCAGGGGCACGATCATAAAGATCACCACCGCCATCACCACGGAAAAGGCCATCACTGCTCCCATGAGCACCTTCTCCATCTTCTCCCCGAAAACCCGGTCCAGAAACAGCTCAAATTTCCCCGGCTCCCCGGCGTCCTCATCATCCTCAAAAAAACTGGCGGAAAAGGTCAGGGTCTTCATCCCCAGGATCAGGGAATCCGCAAAACTGAAAATTCCCCGCACAAAAGGCAGGGAGAAAATTTCCACCTTTTCCGTCATGCTCACATAACGGTCCTTCTGCACCGCGATCTCCCCGTCCGGCTTCCTGACCGCCGTGGCATAGTCATCTCCGTTTTTCATCATGATCCCTTCGATGACCGCCTGACCGCCGATTCCAGAATATTTCATGGTCCACCTCTTTTCCCGGATAAAAAACAAGGTTGAAGCATAGCGTTTCCACTAGACTCCAACCTCTCTTTAACCTTAGCTCTTACTTCGTAATGCCGTACTTACGATTGAACTTATCAATACGTCCGCGGGCTGCCGCAGCCTTCTGCTGGCCGGTGTAGAAAGAATGACACTTGGAGCAAACCTCTACGTGAATGTCTTTCTTAGTAGATCCGGTCACGAACTCGTTTCCACAGTTGCAGACAACCTTTGCCTGGTAATAAGCTGGATGGATTCCTTCCTTCATGATTTTCACCTCTCAATTCTAATTTTGCGGTTTCCAACCGCAGGCGTCGATTTCACGCACTCTATGTCTGATATAGACAGCTTACAAAGTATATCACAGTTTTTTCTCAGATGCAAGCGGTTTTTCCCTAGAAAAACCGGATTTTCTTCGCGCTTTCCACAAATTCCCGGTTGTTTCTGGTGCGGGCGAAGAGATCCAGAATCTTCTCCACCGCCTCGTCCGCCTTCATGGAATTGGTGGCCTTGCGCACAATATCCACCGCCTCCATTTCCTCTCTGGTGAGGAGCAGGTCGTCCCGCCTGGTACCGGATTTTAAGATATCGATGGCCGGGAAGATTCTCTTCTCCGACAGCTTCCTATCCAGAACCAGCTCCATGTTGCCGGTTCCCTTAAATTCCTCATAGATCACGTCGTCCATCCTGCTGCCGGTGTCGATCAGGGCCGTGGCCAGGATGGTCAGGCTTCCGCCCTCCCGCATATTTCTGGCGGCGCCGAAAAATCTCTTGGGCATGTGCAGGGCCGCCGGATCCAGACCGCCGGAGAGCGTCCGTCCGCTGGGGGGAACCACCAGGTTATAGGCCCTGGCCAGTCTGGTGATGCTGTCCAGAAGAATGATCACGTCCCGGCCGTGCTCCACCAGACGCTTCGCCCGCTCGATTACCATCTCCGACACTCTCTTATGCCGGTCCGGCAGCTCGTCAAAGGTGGAGTAAATCACCTCCACGTTGGGGCCCACGATGGCCTCCTTGATGTCCGTCACCTCCTCCGGGCGCTCGTCGATGAGCAGAATGATCAGGTGCATGTCCGGATGATTGGTGGTCACCGCTTTGGCCACCTGCTTGAGCAGGGTGGTCTTTCCTGCCTTCGGCGGGGACACGATCATTCCTCTCTGTCCCTTTCCGATGGGGGAGAGCAGATCCACCACCCGCATGGCGGTGCTCATCCTGCCTCCAGGCATCTCCAGATGGATTCTCTCGTTGGGAAAAATGGGAGTCAGGTCCTCGAAATTGGGCCGTTTCTCCGCCGCTCCCGCCGGATAGCCGTTGATGGTCTTTACATAGAGCAGGGCCGCAAATTTCTCCGTGGGACTTTTCACCCGCTTGCTTCCCTGTACAATATCGCCGGTCTTCATATTAAAACGGCGGATCTGGGACGGGGCCACATAGACGTCGTTGTCCCCCGGCAGGAAATTCTCACAGCGGATAAATCCAAAGCCGTCGGACATAACCTCCAGAATGCCTTCCGCGTCCTCGCCGCTGTCCAGCTCCTGCAGATCCGGGCTCAGATTGGGCATGTCCCCCCGCTCGTTTCGGGAACCGGAGCCGCCGCTGCGGCTGTAGTTTCCGTGGGATTCCCCGTGGAAATTATTTCTGTTTCCGCCGTGCTGGCCTCCCTGGGATGAATTTCTCCCATAGCTGTTCCGCTCTCCCTGGGACGCGCCATTTCCGCCTGGGGCGGTCTCCCCTGAAGCTCCGCTTCTGCCCGTTCCTCCGGTCTCTCCTGAAGCTCCTCCTTTTCCCCCGCTGCCGGCAGATTCCGCCGGCGCCGCCGTCTCCGTCCCGGCAGCCTTCTCCTGTTCCATCCGCTCCGCCGTCTCACAGAGCATATCTATCAGCTGTGATTTTCTGAAACCACTTACGCCCTTTAACCCCTGCGCCTTTGCCATATCACGCAGCGTGGCCAAAGGTAATGTCTCCAACTTTTCGCGCATATTTTGTCTCCTTTTTTCTTTTTTCACATGGGGATTTTTCTTAGATTCGTCGAAATGATGCTGTATAGCATAGGAAATCACTTACTATTATATACTCAATTCCCGGAAATGGAAAGCAGATTTTTTCTTATTTTTCCGTCCGCCCGGGAAAATTTCAGTCCCATCGCCGCCGCCAGAGTCGCCCCTTCATCCGCCAGAGTCATGGACGCCTCCCTGGCTCCGGCCGCAAACGCCGGACCTCTTCCCCCGAAAACGGTGGTGTAGCCCGCCTGATCCGGATAAAAGCCGTGGGTGGCCCGCTGGAGCTTCCCGGAATCCGCCGTGATCACCGGCGCCTCCCATCCGTTCTGGAAATACACTCCTTCTCCGCCTTCCGCCATAAAGGCGCAGGCCAGATCCGCCCCCAGGGCAGCCGCCTCCCTGCCGGTACGGATTTCTCCGATCATCCCCCGGTCCTTTAACTGTTCCAGAAGCTCTCTCACCGCCCCGCAGAGAGACGGATCTTTGAGATAAATATAGCAGGAGCCGTCGCACTCTCTGGCCAGGGCGCGCCAGCCCGTCACCTTCCTGCCCCTTACAGTCAGCCAGTTCCGTTTCAGAAAATACCAGTTGAGGCACAGGGCCCGGTTCACGTCCATCTGGTAGTGGTCTCCCAGCACCGCCACGTTGGCGCAGCCGCTCCAGCCCATCTCCTCCAGCAGCCGGAAAATCTCCCCCAGGCGTCTGTCATGACGCCGGAGCGCTTCTTTCGCCTCCCGGCTTCTCACCCCGTAAAGATGGCGGTTGGTGTCCGCGTCCGTAAAATGCACCAGGGTCAGATCCGGCCTCCTGGTTTTTAAAGTGTACAGCAGGGACGCCTGGACAAAGTTGTCCAGATCCGGCTGGCGCACCCCGTTTCTCAGATGGCCGAACCGCCGCTGCAGGTCCAGCTCATAGAGGGGACTGCCATTGATGCAGGAGACCATGACCTGGTTCTGCCAGGGCCGGTTGGGAAGTACCTCCGGCAGATTCCAGCGGATCTTCGCACCGCCGGTCACCGGCCAGAGAAGGGCCGCTGTCCGGCCTCCCGCCTTTCCCACCAGGTCATAGAGGGTTTCTCCCTGAATAAATTTTCTCTGCCAGAACCAGTCCGGCTTCTCCCGCTCCGGCTGAATCCGCAGATTGTTCACGATCCCGTGGCCGGAGGGATATTTCCCTGTGATGATGGAGGTGTGAGCCGGATAGGTCAGGCTGGGATACACGCTTCTTACCTGCTCACAGACTGCCGCCTCCCGCCAGAACCGGCTGAAATTGGGCAGAGTCTTTAAATACGGCAGATCCTCCGTCCCCACCGCGTCCAGGGATATGACGATCATGGGGTTGATTCCCGTTTTCTTTTTCATTTCTCCTCCTGATCTTCCGCCGATCTGCGCAGAAATTCCATATGCTCCGCCACCTTCTTCTCATATCCGTTATCTGTGGGATGGTAAAAGGTCACGCCTTCCATCCCGTCGGGCAGATACTGCTGCTTTACATAGTGGTGGGGGTAGTCGTGGGCGTATTTGTAATCCAGCCCCCGCCCCAGCTTCGCCGCGCCGCTGTAATGACGGTCCTGAAGATGGGGCGGCACGGGAAGAGCACGGTGGTCTTTCAGATATTCCTCCGCCTGTTCCACGGCCATATAGGAAGCGTTGCTCTTCGGCGCCGTGGCCACGTAGGCGGCCGCCTCCGACAAAATAATCTTCGCCTCCGGCATTCCCACCCGTTCCACCGCCAGAGACGCGCTCACCGCCACAGTGAGAGCCTGGGGATCCGCCAGTCCCACATCCTCCGCCGCGCAGATCATGATTCTCCTGGCGATAAACTTGATATCCTCCCCGGCATAGAGCATTCTGGCCAGATAGTACACCGCCGCGTCAGGGTCCGACCCCCGCATGCTCTTGATAAATGCGGAGATCGTATCATAGTGGCTGTCCCCGTCCTTGTCGTAGCCCACCGCCCGTTTCTGGATGCACTCCTGGGCCACGTCCAGGTCGATCAGGATCTTTCCGTCCGGCCCCCGCTCCGTGGTGAGGATTCCCAGCTCCACCGCGTTTAACGCCGCCCTGGCATCTCCTCCGCAGGCATCCGCCAGGAAATCAGCGGCCTCATCGGTGATCTCTCCCCCGTAGCTTCCCATTCCCTTCTTCTCGTCATATACCGCCCGGCGGATCAGCTCCTTCACATCCTCCTTCTCCAGAGGCTTTAACTCAAAGATCTTCGACCGGGACAGAAGGGCGCTGTTCACCTCAAAATAGGGATTTTCCGTGGTGGCCCCGATCAAAATCAGGGTGCCGTCCTCCACATAGGGAAGGAGGTAATCCTGCTGTCCCTTGTTGAAGCGGTGGATCTCATCCACAAACAGGATGGTCTTCTTCCCGTACATTCCCAGGCTGTCCTTCGCCTCCCGGACCACGTCCTCCATATCCTTTTTCCCCGCCACGGTGGCGTTGATCTGTTTGAACTGGGCGCTGGTGGTGTTGGCGATCACCTTTGCCAGGGTGGTCTTTCCCGTGCCGGGCGGGCCGTAAAAGATCACCGATCCCAGCTTATCCGCCTTGATGGCCCGGTACAGCAGCTTATCCTTTCCGATGATATGCTTCTGCCCCACCACCTCGTCCAGAGTCTCCGGCCGCATCCTGGCTGCCAGGGGAGACTCCTTTTCCATGGTGTTTTCCCTCATATAATCAAATAAATTCATAGTTTTCCTCGCTTTTAATCCACCAAAAGTTCATCTACTGTAACAAAAGTATATCCTTGCTTTTCCAGGGTGTCAATCACTTCCAGGGCCGCCTCCACTGTGGTCTCGTAGGAGTCGTGGAGGAGCACCACCGCCCCGTCCGCCCCGTGTTTTATGATGTGGTCCGCCACCGCTTTCCGGTCCAGAACCTTCCAGTCCTGGGGATCCACATTCCAGAACACCGGCTCCATGGCCGTCATGGCTTCCAGCTGCTCGCTCCACTCCCCGTAGGGCGGGCGGATGTACCTGGGTAAAACGCCGGAAGCCGCCAGGATCTTTTCATTGGTGCCGGAGATCTCCCGCTCCGCCTCCTCCGGGGAAATTTTTGTCAGCTGCACGTGGCTGTAGGTGTGGTTGCCGATCAGATGGCCTTCCTCGGCCATCCGCTCCACCACCTCCTCATTCCCCTCTATGTTCCCTCCCAGCAGAAAAAAGCTGGCTTTCACGTTCCGCTCCTTCAGGCCGTCCAGCAGCATGGGCGTGTAAACCGGATGAGGGCCGTCGTCAAAGGTCAGTGCGATCAGCTTCTGTTCTTTCACCGCCTCCTCCGGGGCGGACACTTCCCCCGCCCGGCTCCGCTCCAGGGCCGCTGCCGCCTCTCCTCTCCATATCCCGTAGCTCATCCATCCCATGACCGCAAGAACTGCCGTCCACAAAATGACCCGTTGTCTCATATTTTCTCCCCCGCCACCCCATCCCCGCCATCGATCCCGCGGGAAACCCCGTGCCGGGCGGAAACAGGCGGACTCACCGATGCCTTATGATCATTATATGCGGCCCCAGACGGCAAAATCCCCGGGAACGCCTGATCGGGCGGCGTTCCCGGGGATTTTGTGCCTGACATTTTGGAAAAAATATGTCTGAAAAACCAGCTTCGGGCTTCATCCGGAGATGATCTCCCGGGCCAGGGCCGGATATTCGTTTATGTGAGTTCTTACACCTCAAACAGCAGATCGCCGTAAGAAGGCATGGGCCACAGATCCTTGTCCACGATCCGCTCCAGCAGATCCACCGGGCGGCGAAGCTCCTCCATAGCCGGCACCAGCCGCTCCCTGCAGGCGTGGGCCCGCTCCTTCGCGCTGCGGATGGACCTGCACTCTTCCTGAAGCTCCACCAGTTTCTTGTGGGCCGCCTTGATCTCGCCCAGGCGGGCGGACGCTTCGATCAGCAGATCTCTCTGCACGCTGGTGTCCGCCTCCGGGCAGACGCTCTGCACCTTCGCCATGGAGTCCGCCAGCCTTGCGGTGTAGCGGATGATGGCGGGAATGATCTGCTTTCCGGCGATGTTGGTCATGGTCAGAGCCTCAATGTGGATGATCTTGGAGTAGGAATCATACTCCACCTCCGCTCTGGACTCCAGCTCCGCCCTGGTATATACATGGAAAGTCTCAAACAGCTTCACCGCCTTCTCTGTGGTCAGGGCGGGAATGGCCTCCACCATACAGGAGATGTTGGGCAGGCCTCTCTTCTCCGCCTCTTTCACCCAGGCGCTGGAATATCCGTTGCCGTTGAAAATAATCCGGCGATGCTCGCTAAACAGCTTCTTGATCAGGTCATGGACTGCCATCTGGAAATCATCCGCCTTCTCCAGCTCGTCTGCCGCCTCCTTAAAGGCCTCCGCCACAATGGTGTTCAGCACCACATTGGAGGGAGCTACGGAGTCGGAAGAGCCCACCATACGGAACTCAAACTTATTGTTGGTGAAAGCGAAGGGAGAGGTACGGTTCCGGTCCGTCACATCCTGATCCAGATCCGGCAGCATGGCCACGCCGGTCTTTAAGGTGCCTCCCTGCTTGGAGTGGGTGGCCTCTCCGGTGTCGCAGAGCTGGTTGATCACGTCCTCCAGCTGGTCGCCCAGGAACACGGAAATAATGGCGGGCGGCGCCTCATTTCCACCCAGACGGGAGTCATTGCCCACATCGGAGGCGGACTCTCTCAGCAGATCTGCGTGCACATCCACCGCCTTTAAGATGCAGGCCAGCACCAGCAGGAACTGCACGTTCTCGTGGGGCGTATCCCCGGGATTTAACAGGTTGACGCCGTCATCCGTGGTCAGGGACCAGTTGTTGTGCTTTCCGGAGCCGTTGACGCCGGCAAAGGGCTTCTCGTGAAGCAGGCAGGTGAGGCCGTGGCGCTCCGCCACCTTCTTCAAGGTCTCCATGATCATCTGGTTGTGGTCCACCGCCAGGTTGACCTGGGCGTAGATGGGAGCCAGCTCATGCTGGGCGGGAGCCGCCTCGTTGTGCTGGGTCTTCGCCGTCACTCCCAGCTTCCAAAGCTCCTGGTTCACCTCGTTCATGAAGGAACCGATCCTCTCCTGAATGGCACCGTAATAGTGGTCATCCAGCTCCTGCCCCTTCGGCGGCATGGCGCCGAACAGGGTCCGTCCCGTGTAAATCAGATCTTTCCGCTTCAGATATTTCTCCCGATCCACCAGGAAATACTCCTGCTCCGGCCCCACAGAGGGAACCACCCGGGTGGAAGTGTGGTTTCCGAACAGCCGCAGGATCCGCAGTGCCTGATCATTGACGGCCTGCATGGAACGGAGCAGTGGCGTCTTCTGATCCAGGGCTTCTCCCTTGTAGGAACAGAAGGCCGTGGGGATGCAGAGGGTGACGCCGATGGCATCCTCCCGCAGGAATGCGGGGGACGTGCAGTCCCAGGCGGTATAGCCTCTGGCCTCAAAGGTGGCCCGCAGTCCGCCGGAGGGGAAGGAGGAAGCGTCCGCCTCGCCCTTGATCAGCTCCTTGCCGGAAAATTCCATGATCACCTTGCCGTCCGGTCCGGGAGCAGAGATGAAGGAATCGTGTTTTTCCGCCGTCACGCCGGTCAGTGGCTGAAACCAGTGAGTATAGTGGGTGGCACCCCGCTCGATAGCCCAGTCCTTCATGGCATGGGCCACTACGTCCGCGATGGACGGATCCAGTTCCGCCCCGTTCTCAATGGTCTGCTTCAGTTTCTTAAACACGCTCTTGGGAAGGCGTTCTCTCATCACACTCTCATTAAATACATTTTTTCCAAACACTTCCGATATGTTGATCCGTTCGCTCATTCTCTCTTCCTCTCCTATTATTTCCAAAACCGGAGCCAGCCTAAATGCCCCGGCGTACCATCAGACAATATCTATCCCTGAACGATTTTGTCTGATATTTCACAAGAAAAGACGTCCTTTCCCGTGGGAAAGGACGCCTTCGTCCGCTTGATTTCATTCAATTTCAGGCTTTTCCAACGGAACCGAACAGCTCCATCTTCTCCTTAACCGTCTCCTTGATGGCCTCTGCGCCGGGAGCCAGGAGTTTTCTCGGGTCAAAGCCCTTGCCCTGCAGATCCTTGCCGGCCTCGATGTATTTTCTCGTGGCTGCTGCGAAGGACAGCTGGCACTCTGTATTTACGTTGATCTTTGCAACGCCAAGGCTGATCGCCTTCTTGATCATATCCTCCGGAATTCCGGTGCCGCCGTGAAGAACGAGAGGCATATCGCCAACGGCCTTCTTCACTTCCTCGAGTACGTCAAAGCGAAGTCCCGGCCAGTTCTCCGGATACTGTCCATGGATGTTGCCGATGCCGGCAGCCAGCATGTCCACGCCCAGATCAGCGATCTTCTTGCACTCTGCGGGATCTGCGCACTCGCCCATGCCCACAACGCCGTCTTCCTCGCCGCCGATGGAGCCAACCTCTGCCTCCAGGGACATTCCCTTCTCAGCGCAAACCTTTACCAGCTCGCGGGTCTTCTCCACGTTCTCCTCGATGGGATAGTGGGAGCCGTCAAACATGATGGAGGAGAATCCTGCCTCGATGCACTTGTAGCAGCCCTCGTAGGTGCCGTGATCCAGATGAAGGGCAACGGGAACGGTGATGCCTAACTCCTCGATCATTGCCTTAACCATTGCGGATACGGTCTTGAAACCGGTCATATATTTTCCTGCGCCTTCAGATACTCCCAGGATTACCGGGGACTTTAACTCTTCGGCGGTGAGCAGAATGGATTTGGTCCACTCCAGGTTGTTGATGTTAAACTGTCCTACGGCATACTTGCCGTCTCTTGCTTTTTGAAGCATTTCCTTTGCTGAAACTAACATAATATTAGCACCTCCAATGAATGAAATGTATGATACATTCTGCCCACAATCATAACATATTTTTTTCTTTTTGAGAAGAGGAGAACGGGAATTTATTGACAATCTTCTCCCTGTCTTTTCCAGCCCGCTTCCGCGGCGTCCACCAGGTCCTCAATGAGGATCAGTCCCACCGGCCCCAGGATAAACCCCAGAAAACCGAAGAGCTGCCAGCCCACGTAGATGGACGCCAGGGACTCCAGGGGCGTCAGACCGATCTCATTTCCCATGATCCTGGCCTCCAGAAATTCTCTGAGAAAATAGCACACCAGGTAGAGGACGGCCATCCCCGCCGCCCGTCCCCAGTGGCCGCCGGCCGCCAGAAACAGGGCCCAGGGAATGAACACGGTACCCGTCCCCAGCACAGGCAGGGCATCCAGCAGTCCGATGAGGATGCCCAGAATAATATAGTAAGGACTGCCCAGAAGCCACAGCCCCGCCGTGCACACCCCGATGGTCAGGGCCAGAGCGCAGCCCTGGGTTTTTAAGTACGCTTTTCCGGCTGTGGCCAGACGGCTTCCGATCATGGCGTACTCTCTCCGGAAAATGGAATTGTCCCGCCGCCGTTTCAGGTCGTCCATCTCCTCCAGGGAAAGAATGGTGGCCAGGAAAAACAGCACGCACATTACCAGCGCCTTCACGGCCTGTTCCAGAAAAGCCACGGAATTTTCCATGAGAAAGGGCATGGTGGTCCGCTTCATGGTCTCCGTCAGCCCCGCCAGCATCTCCCGCACCATCCCCACCAGACAGTCCGGGCGCAGACTCAGAAATTCTTCCACCCTGTGACACCTTCCCGTAAGCCAGACGTCAAGGGCCCGGATCCAGTCGGGAAACCGCTCAGAGATCAGCGCCGCCTCCTGGCACAGCTTCCAAAGCCCCCAGTAGGCCAGACCGCCCAGAACTGCCGCCAGAATCATCAGCTCTATGGCCCCCACCGCTCCCGCGGACACCCGGTACTGCCTGCCCCGGAAGGAAACTTCCAGCCGTTTGCTGAGCCATCGGGCCGACGGTCTCAGGCACAGAGCCGCCATATACGCAGCCAAAAAAGGAATTACGAGAGGCAGCAGGTATTTAAATCCCACATACACCGATCCCGTAATTCCCGTGATCAAAAAAATTTTCTTCAGTTTCTTGCTCGGTTTGACCATGGCTCCCACCTGTTTCTGATTTGTACTTCCTTTGTACAGTTCCTAGTATGAAACAGGCCATGGGAAAATATTCTTCCATTTTCTGCAATCAATTGGAGGAAATCCGCTCTCTCTCCTCATATCGAAGAAATGCTCCCTCCTCCGGCTTTTTTTCAAATTTCAGGCGCTTTCCCGTAACCGGATGGTCAAATTCCAGACGGTAGGCGTAGAGGGCCAGGGTCTCCTGCGGTCCTCTGCGGCCGCGGCGGGACGGCAGAACCGGAGACGGTTCCCCGGCGGCCTCCTCCCGGCCTTTCTCCTGCCCGTCCCCATACTTTTCATCGCCCCAGAGAGGAAAGCCCCGGGATGCAAACTGCACCCGGATCTGATGATGACGGCCCGTTTTCAAATGGATTTCCGCCAGAGAAACCGGCTGCCCGTCCAGAATCCCCCGGCTGAGCAGACGATAGTCCAGCTCCGCCCGTTTCCCGCCTTTCTCATCTTTATCCACCACTCTGGAGCGATTGGTTTTTCCATCTTTCAACAAAGTATCCACAAAGTTACCCACATTATCCACAAGATTTCCACATACAATAGCCAGGTAGTATTTTTCCATGGAACGGTCCTGAACCTGCCTGCTTAAAGACGCCGCGGCTTCCCTGGTCTTTCCGTAGACCATAATTCCCCCCACGGGCCTGTCCAGTCTGTGGATAACTCCTACATAGGGTTCTCCCTTTTTTCCAGAAGACGGAGTGGATAATTTGTGGATATGTTTTTTAATCTCGCTCACCATGTCCGGTTCCAGTTTTCTGGTGGCCTGGGACTCCAGTCCCGCCGGTTTCTCCGCCACAATAATACTTTGATCTTCAAATAAAATATTCAGCATACTCGGTTCCCTCTTGACTTTCCATATTGACAGTAGTATAGTATAAGAAATTCTTAAACATAGTTTTCAATACTACATATACTGGTTATCTTTTCCGAAGGAGGCATTTTTATGAAACTTCACATAAAAGATCCCGGCAGCGCCATCACCCATTTCATCGGCATGGTTCTGGCCTTTTTCTCCGCTTTTCCCCTGCTGGTGAAGGCAGCGGCGGAGCCCGGAAAACTTCACGTAGCCGCCCTGGCTATATTCATTGTCAGTATGATTTTACTATATGCGGCAAGCACCGTCTACCACACCCTGGACATTTCCCCCAGGATCAACAAGATTCTGAAGAAAATCGACCACATGATGATCTTTGTGCTTATCGCCGGGACCTACACCCCGGTGTGCCTGATCACCCTGGGAGATTCCACCGGCTGGCATCTGCTGGCTCTGGTATGGACCATCGCTGCGGTGGGAATCCTGATCAAAGCCTTCTGGGTGACCTGTCCCAAATGGTTTTCTTCCGTGATCTACATCGCCATGGGCTGGGTGTGCGTCCTCGCCATGAAAAAGATCGTCGCGGCTCTTCCTCCGGCAGCCTTCGGCTGGCTTCTGGCCGGTGGTATTATCTACACCATCGGCGGAGTGATCTACGCCCTGAAGCTTCCCATTTTCAACTCCAGGCACAAAAACTTCGGGTCCCATGAGATTTTTCACCTGTTTGTCATGGGCGGAAGCCTCTGCCACTACATTGTGATGTACCAGTTTGTGGCGTAAACATCTCTGCTGTTCTTATTCCTTTCCCGGCAGCATCCTGCCGGGAGCTGTCCGTTGCCCGGCATATATCTGCCTCCCCGGATGTGCAAGCACCTCCGGGGAGGCAGCTGCATGCCGGGCGTAATCGCGCAAAAAATCCGCGCCGGCGTTTGAATTTTGCCGGCGCGCATTTTTTATGTCTAGCGGATTTTTTATGCCTATCCGAAAATTCTCCATCCGCAGATGAAGTTGCTCCTCCACCAGGAGCTTAAGCCTCTCTCCACCACACGTCCGTGGCTGGAGGACGCGTCTATCACCGTTCCGCTTCCGGAACAGATGCCCACATGGCCGCTCACCACCACAATATCTCCCGCTCTCAGATCACTGAAGCTGGTGATCTTCTGATATCTGCCCGGGCTTCTCCAGCCGGAGGAGGTAAGGTAGCTCTGGCTCACTCCCGAGTTGTTCAGGCACCAGTACACAAAGCCGGAGCAGTCGAAGGAATTGGGGCCCTTTGCTCCCCACACATAGGGGCTTCCGATCTTGGATCTGGCCACGGAAAGCAGTTTGCTGACTCCTGAGCTGTCGTTTACCACCGCTCCGCCGCTGCCGGAAGAACCGCCGGAACTGCCGCCGGAGGAGCTTCCCCTGCCGGAAGAGCTGCTGCCGGAGGAATTTCCTCTGCCGGAAGAACTGCTGCTGGAACCTGAGGGGGCCCTCCGCACATTGTCTCCCGTCAGCTTCGCCATGGTCTGCACACCTACCATGCCGTCTACAGACAGACCGTTCTGCCTCTGGAAGGATCTGACCGCATTTTCCGTGATCTCGCCGTAATAACCGGTGGCATTGGCGGAGGACAGATAGCCGTACTGAGCCAGCAGCTGCTGCACTCTCTTTACATTCTCGTCCTCATCACCCAGAGACAGACCATTGGGAACTGCGTTTCCGCTGTTCAGCACTTCCCTGGTGGACGGTCCCAGATATCCGTCCACTACCAGGTTATTTCTGGACTGGAACCGGCGCACTGCCACGGTGGTGTCGTCCCCATAGGTGCCGTCCGGCTCCGTGGTCAGATATCCCAGCTGCTGCAGCCGCTGCTGGCAGGCCAGCACCACTTCGCTCTTCTCGCCGTACTCCAGCATATTGGGCTTGATCTCGTCGCTGTAGAGAAGGTTCATCGTCTGACGGCCCACTTTTCCATCTTCCTTCAGGCCGTTCATCTGCTGCAGCTTTAACACCGCCTGCTCCGTGGAATCTCCAAAATATCCGGTGACCTGATCCGCGCTGGCCAGATACCCCAGCTCGTAGAGACGTCCCTGGATCTGCTGGATATCGTCTCCCTTGACTCCCTTGGATACCGCATAGTACTTGGCATCCGGGGAAAGAATGGCCATCAGGGTGTCCTGACCGATGATCCCGTCCTCTGTCAGGCCGTTCTGCCGCTGAAAATGCTTTACCGCGTTGGCAGTCACCTCTCCGTAGTATTCCGTAGGCTCATCGTTATCCATAAATCCCAGTTCCATCAGCCGTTCCTGGAGCACCGCCACAATGGGATGTTCCACGCCGATCCGCAGATAATCCGGGATGGGATCCGTATCCTCCACATCTTCCAGGTCGGGAAACAGGGGACCGTCGGGGGTCATGGGCGCGATATCCGGCGCCGCCGTCTCCTCCTTCGGCTCCACATCCGGGGCGGCAGTCACCACCACCGGGCCGCTGTTCACGGCGCAGGAGGAAAGGCAGGGCGCAAAAGCCAAAGCAGTCACAATCAGTCCTGCTTTCACGTGTTTTTCTATATTCATGGTATATACCTCTTTACTTTTGTCGAATCAAAGTATATTTTAGCATATCCTGCCCGGAAAAGAAAATAGGAATTTACATAATTTTTTCTTTCAATTCTGCTGTTGCAATGCCCCTTTTCCGATGTTAGAATGAACCATGCCAATAAAAATGAGGAGGAAACCTGTTATGAGATTACGCCACATCAAAGGCGCGGAACAGCTGATCGAGGAAAGCCCTTTCGTCATCCATTCTCCGGAAGAAAACAAGGGGCGGTGGCGGGAAGTATTCGGCAACGATCACCCCATTGAAATAGAAGTGGGCATGGGCAAGGGAAAATTTATCATGGATCTGTCCGCCGCCCATCCCGACATCAATTACCTGGGAGTGGAACGCTACTCCAGCGTCCTTCTCCGGGCCCTTCAGAAACGCTCTCAGCTGGAGCTGGCCAATATTTTCTTTCTCTGCATCGACGCAAAGGAGATGGCCGACTACTTTGCTCCCGGCGAGATCAGCCGGATCTATCTGAATTTTTCCGATCCCTGGCCGAAGGACCGCCACGCCAAACGGCGCCTTACCTCCCCGGTCTTCCTGGAGGTTTACGATAAGATCCTGAAGCCGGATGGCCTCCTGGAGTTCAAGACGGACAACCGGGGCCTGTTTGAGTATTCCCTGGAATCCATTCCCGCTTCCGGCTGGAATATCCTGGCATCCACCTTCGACCTGCACCACAGCGACATGGCCCAGGGCAATGTGATGACGGAGTATGAGACAAAATTTGCCTCAGAGGGAAAACCCATATGCAAATTGATTGCATCCCGGGCAAAATCGGTTTAGAATAGAAGCAGTCCTTCTGCATACACTACTATAAAAAGCAGATTGGTGATTGCCATGTCGCTGCGGGAAAATATGATCCGGAAACTGTCCTGTTCCTTCTGTGACAAGCCGGATATCAACCGCCGGGCGCTGCAGCTGAAAAAGTGTTTTGCGGAGGCAGACCGCGTTTTGAACCGCGGACGCTGCGGGAAATGCGAGAAAAAGACAGATAGGAGGCATTAGCTATGGAATGCGTATTTACAACTCAGAACTTTGATACAGACGTGCTCCGGTCTGAAATGCCGGTGCTGGTAGATTTTTATGCTGACTGGTGCGGCCCCTGCAAGATGATGGCCCCCACAGTTGAGGAGCTGGCCGCAGATTTTGCGGGAAAAGCGAAGGTGGGCAAGCTGAATGTGGACCAGAATCCGGAGATTGCCGAGCGCTACGGCATCATGTCCATCCCCACGCTTCTCATCATCAGAGGCGGCGATGTGTTTTACAAGGCCATCGGCGTACAGAGCAAACAGGTAATCGCCGACGCCTTAAACAAGGCTCTCATGTGACAAAAACCGCCGGCCGGAGGCGTCTTCCGTCTCTGAACCGAGCGGGCCGCGGGAGGGTCATTTTCCCCCCGCGGCCGGTTTCTAAACTGCCTCTAAAATTTTTTAAAATTTTTTTTAAAAAAAGTGTTGACTTTTGGGAAACCATGCGATATACTAATGGACGTGTCACGGATGAGACATAAAAAACAAAATAAAGCGAGCGCCTTTAGCTCAGTTGGTAGAGCAGTAGACTCTTAATCTATTTGTCCAGGGTTCGAGTCCCTGAAGGCGCACTGAAAGCACTGTTTTTGACGCCGGTGAGCGTTGGGGACGGTGTTTTTGTTTTGCCGTGATTTTCTGACAATTTCTCCCACTCTATTGCCCTGGTTTTCCTCCTATGATATAATGATGGCAATTTCATTGCAAAGGAGAATAGGGAAATGGAAAATATGGATTATGGCAGCGGCTACAATCAGTACAGCCAGAACGGCGAGACGCTGGTTCCGGAACCTACAGTAAAGGATTTCCTGATCTGGCTGCTGGTTCCGTCCGTCCTGGGATGCGTCACCTGCGGAATCGGATCGCTGATTCTGCTGATTGTGTGGGCCTGCAGCGGCAAAAATCACGTGAGAAGCAACTTTGCCAAAGCCCAGCTGATTGTGATGGTGATCTCCGTAGTGCTGATCTTCATCCTTTATATGTTTTTCGGCGCTGCCCTGCTGGTCGGCATGAACAGCTACTATTAAAAATCAGGCGCATGCCGCAGACAACCGCCGCAAATGGGGGATTTTCCCCCATTTTTTTGTGAATCTCCGTGCAAAAAATGTTCCCGTTTAGTATAATACCCGTAGATGTATGAATTTCAACTGCAAAGGAGGACAAGTATGGGAAACACAGACAACCTGGACAGCTGGGAACAGATCCGCCGGGGCGTTGTGAGGGTTGAGGCTCTGATCAGCCAGAAACAGTTCAACGCATCCATGGTGGAAGCCCTCCAGGTGTTGAATCTTATGCTCAAAGGTTTGGCAGAAAAAGCCTGCATTGTTGAAACCGACCCCATGCTGATCATTGACGAGCTTTACCAGGATCGGTGGATCTCCAAATCCACTTGCGAGCATTACCATAAAATCCGCATTATCGGCACCAAAGCGCTGAATGAGGGCAGCAATAACGCTTACGACGCCAGCCAGGCCCATCAGCTCTTAAGCCAGGAAGTATACACATTCGCCAATGAATTTTATAAAGTAAAAAAACGGCGTCCTTTCCTCAGATCTGGTTCCAGGACAGCCGCAAGGAACACTCAGGCGGCGAAAAACGCCATCGCCGCCCGGGCTTCTGCTGCCCAGCAGGCCGCCCTGGCGCAGAAAAAACAGGAAAGCCGGCAGGCTGCCCCTGAGCCCCAGCCCATTTCTCCCCAGTTCCGCCAGGAAAATTACGAGGAGACGGGAAATTCCGGCGGACAGGAATTCTCCGCCGATCAGGCGTTCCCTACCAGGCAGGAATTCTCTGCCGATCAGGCGTTCTCCACCAGGCAGGGATTTTCCGACGGAACCGAGCCGTCCCGCTGGCAGGCTGCTGTCCGGGGAGGATGGGAGGAAGCCGCAGCCGCGGAGGAAACACCATCTGGCGAACCGGAGGCTTCAGAAGAATATTCCGATTTTTCCCAGCCGGACGATAATCCGACGGCAGCCGGCGCCGATGGAGAACATCCGGATCTGCCGGAAGATTCCGGGACTGGCGACGCCCCCTCTCCCCGCTCTCCGGAAAAGAAGATCCCCTTTGCCGTAAAAGGGATCTTCCGCGGGCGGATTTCCAAGCCCGCCGCACAGAAAGCTGACAGCATCCAGGAAACGCAGCCGGAACCGGCCGCCGACAGTTATGAACAGCCGGAAAATTACCAGGATGAGACCGTACAAACTGAGATCCCCGGTCCGTTCTTCCAGGACGAGACGTCAGAAAATGACGGAGATGACTTTTTCTCCGACGAACCGGATCACGGCGATGAGAATTTCTTCTCCGGTGAACCGGCTGAGGACGGCGAGGAACTCTTTCCCGATGAACCGGCTGAGGACGATGAGGAGCTCTTCCCCGACGAGCCGGCTGAGGACGATGAAGAACTCTTCCCTGACGAGCCGGCCGAAGACGATGAGGAGCTCTTCCCCGACGAACCGGCTGGGGACGATGAAGATTTCTTCTCCGACGACGATGATTTCTTTTCTGATGACGACGACTTTTTCTCCGATGAGGAAGAGGAAGAAGATTTCTCCGATGAGGAAGAAGACGGGAACCTTTCTGCCCACACTCCGGAAGCTGAGAGCCAGAAACCGGCCGCTGATTCCAAGAATATCGGCGCTCATCAGCCCACTGGAAGCTACTCCGCCCCCGTTCGCCGTTCTGCGTCCGCAAAGCGGCGGAAATCAATGCAGGCGGAGGATCTCTTAAAGATTCTCGTGCCTGTGGCAGTGATTATCCTGCTGCTCATTGTCATCAGCAGGCTCCGCCCCGACCGAAACGGCGGCACAGAGCCCACAGAGACAGTCCAGACCACCGAAAGCGTCTCCGAGACAGCCGCGCCGGACGAGGAGCAGGAAACCAGCCCGGCTGAGGACGAGAACTCCGGCACCGATGGGGAAACTTCCGCACCGGAGACATCGGAAGAGGAGGCAACCACCGCCGGGGAAACCACAGCTCCTGAGTCTTCCTCCGCACCAGAGACGGAAGCGCCTACAGAGACTGCCGCTCCAGAAACTACAGCTCCGCCGGAAACCACAGTTCCCGAGACGCAGGCTCCGCCGGAGACCACGGCTCCTGAGACGGAAGCTCCCGCGGAGACCGCTGCCCCCGAGACCACAGCTCCCGCGGCAGAAGCTCCGGCAGTGACCTATGTGACCACTACAGAGCTCTACGTGCGGTCTGAGCCGTCCGGCAGCAGCCGTTCCCTGGGCGTTCTGGGAGCTCACGTTCCCGTGGACTTTGTCCGGGCCTACGACGATACCTGGGCAGTAATCATGTACGAAGGACAGGAGGCCTACGTTTCCTTCCGGTATCTGACGCCCCAGTAGGAAATCTGAAGGGTGCGTCTGACCATAAAACTTTTATCTCAGCAGGGGAGGAAAAGAATCTTTTCCCTCTCCCATCAGCTACTGCGGACCTTTTACTAGGCAGGAACGGCGCTGATCCCCGGGGATCAGCGCCGTTCCTGTTTTTTCCTTTATTCTTTAATCTTCTGCCGCTTTTTTCAAAAACACCGGCATTCCAAAGGCTGAATTTCCTGCAATGTCCGTCGCCAGAACCCTGGCCCACTTCATCCCTTCCGGGAAACTGATGTGGATCCGCTCTGACTGATACGGCCGGGTATCATTTTTCTCCTCCTCTCTCCCAATTATAAACTTTCCACAGAAAAAAGGGAACCTCCCCCTGCCCGTTCCCACCTGATTTCATTTTTTCTCTCCCAGCCTCATGGCGTCTCTGTCAACCTGTCTAATTTTTTGGTATTTCCAGGAACATTTTGGGAATTATTTACCATAGTAATTTTGCGGCAAAGGGAGTATGATGGGG
>NBJMR02800__coassemble_1700_pt1 | contig 25470 bp, 37 predicted proteins | sample NBJMR02800__metabat2_low_PE_040 | metagenome-assembled genome bin NBJMR02800 | reverse complement strand
GCAACGGACTCTGACTCCGTCATTGTGAAGGTTCGAATCCTTCTAGCCCAGCTGAAAAAAGCACTGCTTCAGGCAGTGCTTTTTTTTCGGCGGCCTGGCGGTCAGCCGGTCAGTCCTCCTCCGTCTCAGCTTCCATCAGGCGCATGCCTGCGGTGCTGGTGACGGGAAGGGAGAATACCAGAGCGCCGGCTTTGGTGCCGGTTCCCGCCTTGTCCATGATGGCTTTCATGATCTGATTTTTCTCAACTTTTTTCACCACGATCAGCACGATCTCCTTTTCGGACACCAGGGAGACGCCGAGAAATTTCTCCGCCCGCTCCATGCCCGTTCCTTTGGCGTGGATGACGGTGCCGCCGGAAGCGCCGGCGTCTCTGGCGGCGTCCATGATCATTTCTGTATATCCCTGATTGGCAATGGCCATGAGAAGCTCATATTTGGTATCTTTCAAGCTGGATTCCTCCCCTTTTACATAATTTTGATTTTCTGTGAAAAACATGAGCTGCCGTTTTCCTCCGATGCTGCTCATGGGGATGATAAACGCGATTCCCGTTCCCGGAACGTCGATCTTCAGCCGGGACTGGAGGCCGGCCTTCACTTCTTTCCATTTTTCGCCGGTGACCACGGACAGAATCAGAATCTTTTCCGCCCCGTCCAGGCCCAGATAATCCAGCATTTCGTTGGCAGCCGTTCCGTGGCCGGCCACGTGAAAGGCGGTGGACAGCTGCTTTTCATGGTAGAAGGAGAGAAATTTTTTCTGCCTGGACCAGTCGCAGACGGTTATCATCAGGTACAATTCACTCATAATTCCAAACCTCCTTACAGTTCAATGATGGCGTCGTCATCCAGGGCGGCCAGCGGGTCAGCGGGGATGGCGGCGGGTATGAGAGCTGCCTTCCTGCTGCGCAGCTTGTAGATCACGCCCAGGATCTGGATGGTGATTAAGGGGGTCATAGCCACCATGGCCACCACTCCGAATGCGTCTTTTACAATGTCTCCTCCCACGGCGATGCAGGCGCCCTGGGCCAGGGGCAGAAGGAAAGTGGCGGTCATGGGGCCGGAGGCCACGCCGCCGGAGTCAAAGGCGATGGCGGTAAAAATTTTCGGCACCACCAGAGACAGGCTTAAGGCGATGGCGTAGCCGGGGATGAGAAACCACAGGATGGAGACGCCGGTGAGCACCCGAACCATAGCGATTCCCACGGAAAAAGCCACTCCCGCGGAGAGACTGGCTCCCATGGCGGAGGCGGAGATGGCGCCGTCGGTGATCTCCTCCACCTGCCTGTTCAGGACGTACACCGCCGGCTCCGCCTTGACGATGAAAAATCCGATGATCATTCCGATGGGAACCAGAATCCAGCGGTAATTCAGCCCGGCAAGGACCGTTCCCAGATAGCTTCCGGCAGGCATGAACCCCACGTTGGCCCCTGTCAGAAACAGCACCAGGCCCAGATAGGTGTACACCAGACCCACTCCGATGCGGACGAGGGTCCGCCCGGTGATTTTTAAGACCGTCACCTGAAAGATGGCGAAAAACAGGACGATGGGGAGCAGGGATACGGCGATCTCCTGCATGTAATGGGGAAAGCTCACCAGAAACAGGTGCCACAGCTCCACGGAGTTGCTGATTTCCGGAAGAGCTGCCGCCTCATAAGTGCTGCCGTCCACGTGGAAGATCAGGCTCAGGAGCAGGACGGCCAGGATGGGGCCGATAGAGCACAGGGCCACCAGGCCGAAGCTGTCGTCCGCCGCATGGCGGTCTCCGCGGATGGAGGAGATACCGATGCCCAGAGCCATAATAAAGGGGACGGTCATGGGACCGGTGGTCACGCCGCCGGAGTCAAAAGCCACTGCCAGAAAGCTGTCGGGGACAAAAAACGCCAACACGAACACGATGACGTAGAAAAACAGCAGCATACGGGGCAGTGAAATACTGAACAGCATACGGAAAAGTGCGGCTACCAGAAAGATACCCACGCCGCAGGCGACAAACACAATCAGTGTCATATTCGGTACAGACGGAACCTGCTGGGCGAGAACCTGCAGATCCGGTTCAGATATGGTGATAATAAAGCCGAGGATGAAGGTCAGCGCCGCCAGGATCGGAAGTTTCCGGCATTTGGTCAGGCTGCTGCCCACCCGCTCGCCCATGGGCGTCATGGCAAGCTCAGCTCCCAGGGTAAAAAACATCATTCCCGCGATCACCAGAAGGGCTCCCATGAGAAAACACAGGAGGATACTGGAAGAGATGGGGGCGATGGTAAAGCTTAAAAGGAGCACCAGAGCCACGATGGGGAGTACGGCTTTTAAGGCTTCATTCCGCTTTTCGCGCAGTTTTTCGTTTCGTTCATTTCTCAAACAGTTCACCTCACATTAATTATTTACAGTCTTAAAGTCTGCTTCATAAGTATATCATGAAAGTAGGGAATAAAAAAACCTTTTTTGTATAAATTTTCCGAAAAAGTTTAAAAACTGTTAAGACCGGAATCACCCTCTGGACATTCGCGGGAAAAAGCATTATACTATAGTCTGGCGTAATTTAAATGAAAGAAGAGTGTATCCATGTATACCTTTGACAGCCGTGTGCGGTACAGCGAGACGGATGTGAACGGAACGCTGTCGGTGACGGCAGCCGTCAATTATTTTCAGGACTGCTCCACTTTTCAGTCTGAGGACGTGGGAATTGGAGTGCGTTACCTGACAGAACACGGAAAGGCCTGGTGGCTTTCCTCCTGGCAGATCGTTTTTGACCGCTGCCCCGCGCTGGGGGAGCCCATCGTGATTGCCACCTATCCCTATGATTTTAAGGGAATCTACGGCTACCGGAATTTTATGATTCTGGACCGGGAGGGAAATTACCTGGTGCGTGCCAATTCTGTCTGGTTTCTCTATGACCTGAAGGCGGGATGCCCCGTCCGGGTGACGGAGGAGGATGTGAGGGCTTACGGGGACCTGAAGGCGGAACCGCTTCCCATGGACTATGCGCCGCGGAAGCTGGCAAGACTGAAGGAGTACCGGGAGAGCCAGCCTCTGACGGTGACCAGACATTACATCGACACCAACCACCACATGAACAATGCCAGGTATGCGGAGATCGCGGCAGAGCTTCTGCCGGAGAATTTTTCTGTGGGAGAACTGCGCATGGAATACACAAAAGCCGCTGTGCTGGGAGATGTGATCGTTCCCAGGATCGGTGAGAGCGGCGGCGGGATAACCGTAGAGCTGTGCAGTCCGGAAGGCGGACGCTACGCAGCCGCATGGTTTTCAGAAAAGAAAGGGATAGTATGATTGAGTTGGGAAAAATACAGAGGCTTCAGGTCCTGAGGGAGAAGAACTTCGGGGTATATGTTGGGGAGCCTGGAAGCGGGGAAGCGGCAGTGCTTCTCCCCAAAAAACATGTGCCAGAGGGGACAAAGATAGGCGATGAGCTGGATGTATTTATCTATAAAGACTCGGAGGACCGGCTGATTGCCACCACCGAGACTCCTCTCCTGCAGGTGGGAGAGGTGGCAGTCCTGGAGGTTAAGGACGTATCCCGGATCGGAGCGTTTCTGGATATGGGGCTGGAAAAAGACCTGCTTCTGCCCTTTAAGGAGCAGAACCACAAAGTCCAGGTGGGAGAGAAGTGCCTGGTGGCGCTTTATGTGGACAAGAGCCACCGCCTGGCGGCTACCATGAAGGTATATTCCTACATGAGCAATCAGTCTCCCTATGAGAAGGACGACTGGGTTACAGGAACAGTGTATGAGATCAACGAAAAGCTGGGAGCTTTCGTGGCGGTGGACAACCGCTATTACGGACTGATTCCCAGAGGCGAGATGTTTACAGACTACCGGGAAGGGGACGTGGTGGAGGCCAGAGTCTCCAAGGTCAGAAGCGACGGAAAACTGGATTTGAGCCCGAAAGCCAAGGCTTATCAGCAGATGGAGACGGACGCGGCGCTGATTCTGGAAAAAATGGATCAGCTGGGAGGAGTTCTTCCCTTCAACGACCGGGTGGCGCCGGCAGTTATCAAAGAGCAGTTCGGCCTGAGCAAAAATGCTTTTAAGAGGGCGGTTGGCCGCCTGTTAAAGGAAGGCAAGATCACTATTACGGAAAAAACCATAGAGAGAGTATAGGAGGGGCGTTTTGGACGCGATAGATTATTATAATAAGTACGCAGCAAAAATTTTTGAAGAGACTGTGGAAGAAGAGGTGGAGGAAGAATTTCGGGATGAATTTCTGTCTTACCTGGAAGAAGGCGACGCGATTCTGGATCTGGGCTGCGGCTCCGGCCGGGACAGCCTGGATTTTTACGAGCGCGGATATGACGTGACTCCCCTGGACGGATCGGAGGAAATGTGCAGGCTGGCCGAGGTACATACGGACCTTGAGGTGCTCTGCGAGCGGTACGAGGACATGGACTTCGATGACGCTTTCGAGGGAGTATGGGCCAGAGCGGCTTTCATCCATGTACCGAAGGAAGAGATCCGGGATATCCTCGCCAAAGTGAAAAACGCCCTCACGAAAAACGGAGTGTTCTATACTTCTGTCTGTGAAGGGGAATTCGAGGGAATCAGCGGGGAACTGTATTTCACCGATTACGAAAAGGAAGAGATAAAGGATCTTCTGGAGGAATGCGGTTTCCAGATTCTCAATGTGTGGGAGGTCAGGGATGAGGAGATCCGCCGCGGCTACGAGGGAAATGGCTGGATCCATGTGCTGGCCAGGAAAAAATAGGCTTATTGAGAGAACGGACTGACAGACGACAAGGGAATTGAGTATGTGGAAGAAAAAGACGGCTGCCCAGGACTATCTGATCATAGTTCTGGGAGCTTTTATTATGGGCTTTGCCATTAAAAATATCTATGATCCCCAGGGGCTGGTGACGGGAGGCGTCTCCGGTCTGGCTATTATCCTGAAGGAGAAAATCGGCCTGCCCCTGTGGATCACCAATATGGGAGTCAATATCCCCTTATTTCTCCTCTCCTTCCGGCTGAGGGGATGGAAATTTGTAAAGCGGGTGCTGGTGGCGGAGGCCGCTCTGACCCTGTCTCTGGCGATTCTGCCGGAGTACGCCTTCCTGAAGGACGATCTGGTTCTGACCGCTCTGTTCGGCGGGGTGTTCAGCGGCATCGGCACAGGAATGATGCTGCTGTGCCACGCCACCACCGGGGGAACGGACACCATGGCCGCGCTCCTTCACACGAAGATCAAACATTATTCCATCAACCAGATTCTCCAGGTACTGGATGGGCTGGTGGTGCTGGCGGGCGCCAGCGTGTTCGGCATCCGCTATGCCTTTTACGCGGTGATTGCGGTGGTAGTGCTGGCGAAAGTCTCCGACAGCATCATCGAGGGAACCCATTTCGCGAAGGCGGCCTACATCATCACGGACCACAAGGAGGAAGTGGCCCGGGAGATCATGGACGGCATGGAGCGGGGGGTGACCATTATTGACGCCAGAGGCGCTTACACCGGGGAGCGCAGGGACATCCTGTTCTGCGTGGTATCGAAAAAAGAGATTGTGGAAGTGAAGGAGATCGTGCTTCGCGCGGATCCGGGGGCGTTTGTCATCGTCAGCGACGTGCGGGAGGTCCTGGGGGAAGGTTTTATGGAATATAGACAGTAAAATATCAGGTTCCGGGACAGGTTTTCCAAGTTTAGGAAAACTTTTTCCCGGGGCTGTGCAAATTAGCTAAAGAAAGGAAACTGGATTTGGCTATTCACCCCATAACATTTTGAGCTGATCTCCTGTATAATGGTGACAGCAAAGGACGATATCCTCCGGATTGGCCGGAGGATCGTGATACATTATGGAGGAAACAAGGCAAATGGCTGGTTTATTGCTGAAAAATGTAGCAAAGTTGTACCCCAACGGAGGAGTGGGCGTGAAGGATTTCAGTCTGGAGATCGGAGACGGGGAGTTTACGGTGCTGGTAGGACCTGCCGGCAGCGGCAAATCCACCCTTCTGCGGATGATCGGCGGTCTGGAGGACATCTCCCTGGGGGATATTTATATCGGCGGCGTCCGGGTGAACGACCTGGAGCCGCGAGAGCGGAATGTGGCGATGATCTTTCGGAATTATATGCTGTATCCCCAGATGACCGTATACGAGAACCTGGCTTTCGGCCTGAAACTGACGGGATGCGGGAAGAACGAGATGCACCAGCGGGTGACGGAGACGGCAGAGCTGCTGGAGATCGGCCATCTTCTGGAAACTCCGTCGGAGCAGGTGACAGGAATTGACCGCTACAAGGTGGTGGTAGGACGGGCTCTGGCCCGCCGGCCGCAGGTCCTGCTCATGGATGATCCCATGATCCGGCTGGACGGCCAGCTGAGACGGGAGATGCGGCAGGGGCTGGCGGATCTTCACCACAGGCTGGGAGTGACCGTAGTCTATGTGACAGAGGATGCGTCGGAAGCCATGCTTCTGGGCACCAGGCTGGCAGTGATCCGGGACGGAGTGCTGGAGCAGACAGGTACCCCGGAGGAGATCATCCGAAAGCCCCAGAACCGGTTTGTAGCGGAGTATTTCAGCTGCCCGCCCATGAATGTGCTGGCTGTTGAGGTGGAGGAGAAGGACGGAAAGGCCGTCCTGAAGGCCGCGGAAAACCGGGGCGTATTTTCCGGGGAGAACAGCCGGAAACTGTTAGACGGCGGCTACGCCGGGAAGGAGATCATCATCGGCATCCGGCCGGAGGACATTCATGTGGAGGCGGAGTGCGTAAAGAAATGGGGCGACAATCTGATCCACGCATGCGCGGAAGCGTGTGAAGCGGATGCGCAGGGGGCGTATATGACCTTCCAGATCGGAGATGAAAGCCTGCGGGCAAAGGTGCCGGAGGAGGGTAAAATTCATCCGGGCGACCAGGTGACGCTGGCGGTGGATCCGTCAAAAGTGTACATTTTTGATAAAGATACGCAGAAAGCCATAGGATAAAGAACTTATTTTTGTAAAAATTGCGCAAGCGGGCGTAATACTCGCTTGCTTTTTTTTTCTTTTTGAATTAAGATAAAATCAGGGTAAATTACAAAGAGGAGAGTGCAGCAAATGATTTCAAACCAGATTTTACAGTCCACGATTGAGGGGTTGAAGGGGATTACCCGGATAGATTTCTGCATCTGCGACACGGAAGGAAAAGTGCTCGCGTCTACCTTTTCAGAGGCGGAGGAGTATGAGAATTCCATCCTTGCATTTGTAGATTCTCCGGCGGACAGCCAGGTGATTCAGGGCTATCAGTTTTTTAAAGTATTCGACGAGAACCAGCTGGAGTACATCCTCCTGGCAAAGGGAAGCAACGAGGATGTCTACATGGTGGGGAAGATGGTGGTCTTCCAGATCCAGAACCTGCTGGTGGCGTACAAGGAGCGCTTTGACAAGGATAACTTTATTAAGAACCTGCTTCTGGACAACCTGCTCCTGGTAGACATTTACAATCGGGCGAAGAAGCTTCACATTGAGACCAATGTAAAGCGTGTAGTATATATTATTGAAACGTCCCACGAGAAGGACGGCAGCGCCCTGGAGACGGTGCGCAGCCTGTTTGCCACCAAGACGAAGGATTTCGTGACGGCGGTGGATGAGAAGAATATTATCCTGGTGAAAGAAGTGAAGCCGGGAGAGACCTACGAGGATCTGGAGAAGACGGCCAATATGATCCTGGATATGCTGAATACAGAGGCCATGTCCAAGGTCCATGTGGCTTTCGGCACGGTGGTGAACGAGATCAAGGAGGTGTCCCGCTCCTATAAGGAGGCCAAGATGGCTCTGGACGTGGGCAAGATCTTCTACAGCGGAAAGAATGTGGTGGCCTACAGCAAGCTGGGCATCGGACGTCTGATCTATCAGCTTCCCCTGCCTCTGTGCCGCATGTTCATCAAGGAGATCTTCGACGGCAAGTCTCCCGACGAGTTTGACGAGGAGACCCTGACCACCATCAACAAGTTCTTTGAGAACAGCCTGAACGTGTCCGAGACTTCCAGACAGCTCTATATCCACAGAAATACGCTGGTGTACCGTCTGGACAAGCTCCAGAAGTCCACAGGTCTGGACCTGAGAGTGTTCGAGGACGCCATCACCTTCAAGATCGCGCTGATGGTAGTAAAATACATGAAGTACATGGAGAATATGGACTACTAAGGATTTGACTTATGATAGAGTTTTCGAATGTAACCAAGACCTATAAGGCCGGAAATAAGGCGATCCGAAAGCTGAACATCCAGATTGCCGACGGTGAATTTGTATTCATCGTCGGCAGGAGCGGGTCGGGGAAATCCACCCTGCTGAAGATGCTGCTGAAAGAGGTGGAGCCTACTTCCGGCTGTATTCTTGTGGGCGGACAGAACCTTCAGCGGATGCCGAAGCGGGCAGTGCCCCGGTACCGCCGGGGCCTGGGAATGGTGTTTCAGGATTTTAAGCTGCTGAAGGACCGGACGGTCTATGAGAATGTAGCCTTTGCCCAGCGGGTGATCGGCGTCTCCCCCAGAAAGATCCGGGAGAATGTGCCGGCCATGCTGCGGCTGGTGGGTCTTTCGTCCAAATACAAATTTTATCCTCAGCAGCTGTCCGGCGGAGAGCAGCAGCGGGTGGCCATCGCCCGGGCGCTGATCAACAACCCGGCGGTGCTTCTGGCGGATGAGCCTACCGGCAATCTGGACCGCCAGAACGCGGATGAGATCATGTGGCTGCTGGAGCAGATCAATGCCCGGGGCACGACGGTGATCGTGGTGACCCACAGCCAGGAGATCGTGGACAGCATGAAGAAACGGGTGATCACCATGGATAAGGGAATGGTGGTCAGCGACAAGAGGGACGGAGAGATCTATGAGATTCAGCACAATTTGCTATAGTTTCCGGCAAGGAATCAAAAATATATGCAGAAACAGTCTGTTTTCCCTGGCATCCGTGGCGACGATTTCTGCGTGTATTTTTTTATTTTGCCTGTTTTTCGCAGTGATCGCCAATGTGAGAAATATCACCCATCTGGCAGAGACCACCATCGGGATCACGGTGTTTTTTGACGAGGATATGTCCCAGGAGGAGATCCAGGCCCTGGGGGAGGAGATTTCCGCCAGGCCGGAGATCAGGGAGATGAATTTTGTCTCGGCGGATCAGGCCTGGGAAAACTTTAAATCCGAGTATTTCGCGGGGATGGAGGAGCTGGCCGACGGCTTTGCTGACGACAATCCCCTGGCGTCCTCCGCGTCCTATGAGATTTTTCTCCAGGATATTGGGGATCAGGATGAGATGGTGGCTTATCTTCAGGGGCTGGACGGAGTGCGCAAGGTAAATTACTCCCGGGATGTGGCGGCAGGCTTTTCCGGCTTCAGCCGTCTGGTGGGGGCGCTGTCTGCGGCCATCATCGGGATCCTGCTGGCGGTATCTGTGTTCCTGATCAGCAATACCATCCATGTGGCGGCGGCCTTCCGGAAGACAGAGAACCAGATCATGCGGCTCATCGGAGCCACCAACTTCATGATCCGTGCCCCCTTTGTGGTGGAGGGAACGGTTCTGGGGCTGGCGGGGGCTCTGATCCCCCTGGGGGCCATGTATATTCTGTACCGGCGTGCCGTAACCTATATGGGAGAACATTTTCTGGGCACTGCGGGCGGACTGGGCGGAGTTCTTCGGATTCTGCCCATTGAGGAGCTGTTCCCGGTTATGGCGGCCGTGTCTTTGGCCCTGGGAGTGGGAATCGGCTTTTTTGTCAGCTTTTTCACCATCCGGAAGCACCTGAAAGTGTAGGAGAATGCCTATGGGAAGACGAGAAAAAGGGGCTGCGGCGGCAGCTCTGGCGCTGCTGTTCACCGCTCTGTGGCAGGGCGGTCAGGCTGGCGCCACCAGAATGGATGTGGACAGCGCCCAGAGTGAGATTTCCTCTCTGGAGGAAGAAAAGCAGAAGGTGGAGAATACCCTGGAGGAGCTGGAAGGCCTGAAAAGTGACGCTGCGGCCTATGTGACGGAGCTGGATGCCAGCCTGACCCAGCTGGAGCAGGAGCTGGACGATCTGGCGGGGCAGATCTCCGGCAAAGAGCAGGAGATCGCTGCGGCCGGCGAGGAGCTGGAGGCGGCGAAGGCTGCGGAGGAAGAGCAGTATCAGGCTATGAAGCTGCGGATCCGGTATATGTACGAGCGGGGGGAAACCAGTTTTCTGGATCTTCTGTTTGAGTCGGAGAGCATTTCCGAACTGCTGAACCGGGCGGAATATATCAGTCAGATCTCAAGCTATGACCGGGAAAAACTGACGGAATATGTGCAGGAGAAGGAAGATATCGCGGTCAGGGAGGCTGCCCTGGAGACGGAGCGGCAGGAACTGCTTGCCCTTCAGGAATCCACGGAGGCCAGACAGGAGTCGATGGAGACTCTGCTGGCGGAAAAACAGGCCCAGCTGGCGGACTATGACAGTCAGATTGCCGGAGCCCAGGATCAGATATCCGCCTACGAGGCAGATATCCAGGCCCAGGAGGAGAAGATCCGGGCCATTGAGGCGGAGATGAAGCGCCGGGAGGAGGAAGCCAGAAAGCAGGCGGAGGAAGCAGGGAAAACGTATACTCCGGTGAGTTTGGGGAATATTAGCTTTATATGGCCGTGCCCGTCCAGCAGCCGGATCACCTCCCAGTTTGGAGGCCGGTCCTCGCCCACGGAAGGGGCGTCCACCAACCATAAGGGGGTGGACATCGGAGCTTCCTCCGGCAGCGACATTCTGGCGGCGGCCTCCGGAACGGTGACTATCTCTACATACAGCGTATCCGCTGGAAATTATATTATGATTGACCACGGGGGCGGCATTTCCACGGTCTACATGCACTGCTCTTCCCTCCTCGTCTCGGCGGGGGAGAAAGTGACCCAGGGGCAGGTGATCGCGAAGGTGGGATCCACCGGCTATTCTACGGGCCCCCACCTGCATTTTGGAATCCGGGCGGACGGGGCCTATGTCAATCCCCTTCAGTATGTGAGCCCGTAAGACAGATAGGAGAAATATCACAGTGGACGGTAAGAACAAATTTTGGAAAGGCGTCCTGGTAGGGGCGCTGGTGACTGCCTTTGCCGGACTGATCGTCATCGGCATGGCGGCGGGAATATGGGTTGTGGGGAAAGGCGTGATGGGCAATCAGACTGCCGGCATCTCCGGCGGGCGGGCAACGCCCAGCGAAGTATCCCTGGACATTGACCGGATCAGCCAGAAGATGGAGCTGATTCAGGGAATTATCAGTGAGAATTATCTGTTTGAGGAAGACCCGGAGATGGTGGAGGACGGCATTTTCATGGGAATGATGGCCGGGCTGGGAGATCCATACTCCACCTACTACACGGAGGAAGACTTCCAGGAACTGATGGAAAACAGCATTGAGGGAGAATACTGCGGCATCGGCGCCATGATCAGCCAGAACCGGGGAACCATGCTCATGACAGTGATCCGGGTGTTTGAGGAAACTCCCTGCGCGGAGGCGGGGATGCTTCCCGGAGATGTAATCACCGCCGTGGACGGGGAAAATGTCACCGGCATGGAGCTGGATCTGGTGGTGAACAACTACATCAAGGGAGAAGAGGACACGGAGGTGACGGTGACGGTCTACCGGGAAACCACCGATGAGTATCTGGATCTGACCATGAAGCGGGCAAACATCGAGACTCCCACGGTGGAGCACGAGATGATGGAAAACGGCATCGGCTACATTCTGGTGACCCAGTTCGAGGGAGTGACCGCCCAGCAGTTTAAGGAGGCGGTGGATGATCTGGAGAGCCAGGGCATGGAAAAACTGATCATCGACCTGAGAAACAATCCGGGCGGCCTGCTGGACGCTGCGGTGGAGATGGCCGCCTACCTTCTTCCCGACGGAACCATCGTCCGGACGGAGTATAAAAACGGCAAAGGCGACGAATACTATTCAGAGAATGGACAGCTGAAGGCGGACAGCACCGCCGGCACCCGGCTGAACCAGTACCCGGTGGAGGACGGCCATGAGCTGGATATTCCCATGGCCATTCTGGTAAACGGCAATTCCGCCAGCGCTGCGGAGGTATTTGCCGGGGCCATGAGGGACTTTGACCGGGCAGTTCTGGTGGGAACCACCACTTTCGGAAAGGGGATTGTGCAGAGCGTGATCCCGTTCACCGACGGGGATGCCATCAAGATCACCACCGCCCACTATTTCACCCCCAGCGGCTTTGACCTTCACGGAAAAGGCCTGGAGCCGGACATTCCAGTGGAGCTTTCAGAGGAACTTCTGCAGCAGGCAGTGGTGGAGCTGGAAGATGATAATCAGGTGCAGGCCGCGGTGGAGTATCTGAGCGAAGAGACGGCCGGGGAGGAACCGGACGATCCGGGAATGGCGGCTGACTGACAGACTGAAAGATGTAAAACGGCTTTCGGAATCCGGTTCCGGGAGCCGTTTCTTCTATATAAAAAGGCGTAGGCAAAGCTGCACAGGAAAACCCTGATAAATACAGGAAAAATCGTAAAAAAAGTGCTTGCAAATAAAATGGAAATGTGCTACACTCATAACGCTGTGGCATGATAGCTGTGAAGCGCGAGGTTGCCGCCTGAAAATGGCGGGTTTTCCGTGGAGCGAATGTCAAGTTAGGAAACTGGCGACAAGTCACTGTACAAATTGAGATTTCTAAGTTCTGCAACAAGCAAAGCAGGCCATATGTGTGTAGTCCTCGGGACACACACGGAAACGTGTACAGTCACCGCTTGTCGTACTGTGAAAGTGCGAAAAGGAGGCGACTTTTTTTATGGCAAGTCAAGTAATGAGAATCACACTGAAGGCGTACGATCATCAGTTAGTAGATCAGTCCGCTGCAAAAATCATCGAGACGGTAAAGAAAACGGGATCCCAGGTGAGCGGACCGGTGCCGTTACCCACGAAGAAAGAGGTAGTTACCATCTTAAGAGCTACCCACAAGTACAAAGATTCCAGAGAGCAGTTCGAGCAGAGAACTCACAAGAGACTGATCGACATCATTACTCCCAGCCAGAAGACGGTGGATGCACTGTCCAGACTGGAAATGCCGGCAGGCGTTTACATCAACATTAAAATGAAATAATTATTTCATTTTAATATAATCAGAACACAGGATCCTGAAGGGTTTAGATAGATTTCTGGACTGTTCTAGGATGAACGCAGAATGCGTTCCGCTGTAGAAAAAGACAGGAGGTCAAACAATGAAGAAAGCGATTTTAGCGACGAAAGTTGGAATGACACAGATCTTCAACGATGAGGGCGTGCTCGTTCCCGTAACCGTTCTTCAGGCCGGCCCCTGCGTAGTTACGCAGGTAAAGACCGAGGAGAATGACGGCTACAAGGCCGTACAGGTTGGTTTTGTTGACAAGAGAGAGAAGCTTGTGAACAAGCCCCAGAAAGGACATTTTGACAAGGCTGGCGTTTCTTACAAGAGATATGTGAGAGAGCTGAGACTTGAGAACGCTGAGGAGTACTCCGTAAAGGATGAGATCAAGGCGGACATCTTCGCAGCTGGAGATAAGGTAGACGCTACCGCGATTTCCAAAGGTAAGGGATATCAGGGTGCCATCAAGAGACACGGCCAGCACAGAGGACCGATGGCTCACGGCTCCAAGTTCCATCGTCATCAGGGTTCCAACGGTTCCGCAACCACCCCCGGCCGTGTATTCAAGGGCAAGGGAATGCCCGGACACATGGGCCATGTGAAGGTAACGGTTCAGAACCTGGCTGTGGTAAAGGTTGACGCTGAGAACAACCTGATCCTGGTAAAGGGCGCTGTACCCGGACCGAAGAAGTGCCTGGTAACAATCAAAGAGACTGTAAAGTCCGGTAAGTAAGCTTTACAGGAAAGGAGGAACACGAAAAATGGCAAACGTATCCGTTTTTAATATGGAAGGCAAAGAAGTTGGCACCTTAGAGCTGAACGATGCGGTATTCGGTGTGGAAGTAAACGAGCACCTGGTACACATGGCCGTGGTTGCACAGCTTGCAAATAAACGTCAGGGAACCCAGAAGGCGAAGACCCGTTCTGAGGTATCCGGCGGCGGAAGAAAACCGTGGAGACAGAAGGGAACCGGTCATGCAAGACAGGGATCCACCAGAGCTCCCCAGTGGACCGGCGGCGGTATGGTATTCGCTCCCGTTCCGAGAGATTACACCATCAGACTGAACAAGAAGGAGAAGAGACTGGCTCTTAAGTCCGCTCTGACCAGCCGTGTTCAGGAGGGCAAGTTCATCGTCCTGGATGAGCTGACCTTAAACGAGATCAAGACCAAGAACTTTGTAAACGTGATGAAGAACTTAAACGTGGCAAAGGCTCTGGTAGTTCTCGGCGAGAACAATGAGAACGTGGTAAGATCTGCAAGAAACGTGGCAGACGTAAAGACCGCTCTCGTAAACACCATCAACGTATATGACATCTTAAAATACAACACAGTAGTAGCCACCAAGGCCGCTGTTGCAGCAATCGAGGAGGTGTATGCATAATGGCAAACGTACAGTACTTTGACGTAATCCTCAAACCAGTTATTACTGAGAAGAGCATGAACGCGATGTCCGAGAAGAAATACACATTCCTGGTTCATCCGGAAGCAAACAAGTCCATGATCAAAGAGGCTGTTGAGAAAATGTTCCCGGGTACAAAGGTAGCTTCCGTCAACACCATGAATCTGGACGGAAAGACCAAGAGAAGAGGAATGACCTTCGGCAAGACCGCAAAGACCAAGAAGGCCGTTGTGAAGCTGACCGAGGACAGCAAGGAGATCGAAGTATTCCAGGGACTGTAATCCTGGAATCCACCTATACGGCAGCTTGAGCCGTGACGAATAAACAAGAAACGCCAGGCAGCGTTGAACTTCGCCTGGCATGAAAGGAGAAAACAATGGGAATCAAAACATATAACCCATATACACCTTCCAGAAGGCATATGACCGGTTCCGACTTCAGCGAGATCACCAAGACGGTTCCGGAGAAATCCCTGCTCACTTCCTTAAAGAAGAACGCAGGCCGCAACAATCAGGGCAAGATCACTGTGAGACATCACGGCGGCGGCTCCAGAAGAAAATACAGAATCATCGATTTCAAGAGGAATAAAAAGGACGGCATTCCGGCAACTGTAATCGGAATTGAGTACGATCCTAACAGAACAGCTAACATCGCACTGATCTGCTACGCAGACGGCGAGAAGGCATATATCCTTGCTCCGGCAGGTTTAACTGTAGGCATGAAGGTTATGAGCGGCGCTACCGCAGAGGCTAAGGTAGGAAACTGCTTACCCCTTTCTGAGATCCCGGTTGGTGCTCAGGTACACAACGTAGAGATGTATCCGGGCCGCGGCGGACAGCTGGTTCGCTCTGCTGGAAACTCCGCACAGTTAATGGCAAAAGAGGGCAAGTACGCTACTTTAAGACTTCCTTCCGGTGAGATGAGAATGGTTCCGATCATCTGCCGCGCTACCATCGGTGTGGTTGGCAACGGCGACCACAACCTGGTAAATATCGGTAAGGCCGGCAGAAAGCGTCACATGGGCATCAGACCGACGGTTCGCGGTTCTGTAATGAACCCCAACGACCATCCCCACGGAGGTGGTGAGGGTAAGACCGGTATCGGACGTCCCGGACCCTGCACACCTTGGGGCAAGCCCGCTCTTGGCTTAAAGACCAGAAAGAAAAACAAGCAGTCTAACAAGCTGATCGTGAGAAGACGCGACGGAAAGACCATTAAATAATTGAAGGAGGCTTAAAGCTATGGCACGTTCATTAAAAAAAGGACCATTTGCAGACGCGCACTTACTGAAAAAAGTGGACGCTATGAACGAGGCAGGACAGAAGCAGGTTATTAAAACCTGGTCCCGCCGCTCCACGATTTTCCCGCAGATGGTTGGACATACAATTGCAGTTCATGACGGCAGAAAGCACGTACCGGTGTATGTAACCGAAGATATGGTTGGACACAAGCTGGGCGAGTTCGTTGCCACCAGAACCTACAGAGGCCACGGAAAAGACGAGAAGAAGTCCGGACGTAAGTAATCGAAACGCTTTGAAAGGAGGTTTTTAGCAATGGCTAAAGGACATAGAGCCCAGATTAAGAGAGAGAGAAACGCGCAGAAAGATACCAGACCCAGCGCTAAGTTATCCTACGCCAGAGTGTCTGTTCAGAAAGCGTGCTTTGTATTAGATGCCATCAGAGGCAAAGACGTGCAGACCGCACTTGGTATTGTGACCTACAATCCCAGATATGCTTCTACTTTGATCAAGAAATTATTGGAGTCAGCGATCGCAAACGCTGAGAACAACAATAACATGAGCGCGGAGAACCTGTATGTGGAGGAATGCTACGCAAACAAGGGACCGACCATGAAGAGAGTGAAGCCCAGAGCACAGGGCAGAGCTTACAGAATTGAGAAGAGAATGAGCCACATCACAATCGTGCTGAATGAGAGATAGGAGGCAATTATGGGACAGAAAGTGAATCCACACGGCCTTAGAGTCGGTGTTATTAAAGACTGGGACTCCAAGTGGTATGCGGAAGCCGATTTCGCTGACTGCTTAGTGGAGGACTACAACATCAGAACATTCCTGAAGAAGAGACTGTACAGCGCCGGTATCTCCAGAATCGAGATCGAGCGCGCATCCGATAGAGTAAGAGTGATCATCTACACCGCAAAGCCGGGCGTTGTAATCGGCAAGGGCGGCGCTGAGATCGAGAAGCTGAAGAAAGAGGTTCAGAAGCTGACCGACAAGAAGCTCTTCATCGACATCAGAGAAGTGAAGAGACCGGACCGCGACGCTCAGCTGGTTGCTGAGTCCATCGCAGGACAGCTGGAGAACCGTGTTTCCTTCCGCCGCGCCATGAAGTCCACCATGTCCAGATCCATGAAGGCTGGCGTAAAGGGCATCAAGACCGCTGTGGCAGGCCGTCTGGGCGGAGCTGATATGGCCCGTACCGAGTTCTACAGCGAGGGAACCATCCCGCTGCAGACATTAAGAGCAGATATTGACTATGGTTTCGCCGAGGCCAAGACGACCTACGGAAAGTTAGGCGTTAAGGTTTGGATCTACAAGGGCGAGGTTCTTCCTACTAAAGGAAACAAGGAAGGGAGCGATAAATAATGTTAATGCCTAAGAGAGTAAAACGCCGCAAACAGTTCCGTGGTTCCATGGCAGGAAAGGCGTTAAGAGGAAATAAGATTTCCAACGGTGAGTTTGGTCTGGTGGCCACTGAGCCCTGCTGGATCAAGTCCAATCAGATTGAGGCAGCCCGTATTGCCATGACCCGTTACATTAAGCGTGGTGGTAAGGTTTGGATCAAGATTTTCCCGGATAAGCCCGTTACTGCAAAGCCGGCTGAGACCCGTATGGGTTCCGGAAAGGGCGCTCTGGAGTACTGGGTAGCAGTTGTTAAGCCGGGCCGCGTTATGTTCGAGATCGCCGGCGTACCGGAGGAGACGGCTCGCGAGGCTCTGCGTCTTGCCATGCACAAGTTACCCTGCAAATGTAAGATTGTTTCTAAAGCAGATTTAGAAGGCGGTGATAACAGTGAAAATTAATAAGTATGTAGAAGATTTAAAGGCAAAATCAGCTGCAGAGTTAAACGAAGAATTAGTAGCTGCTAAGAAAGAGCTTTTCAATTTAAGATTCCAGAACGCTACCAATCAGTTAGATAACACCAGCAGAATCAAAGAAGTTCGCAGGAACATCGCTCGTATCCAGACTGTTATCACTGAGAAATCCAAGTTAGCGTAGGACTTCTTCAGAACAGAACATTTGAAAGGAGATAACTACCGTGGAGAGAAATTTGAGAAAAGTGCGTACTGGCAAGGTAGTGAGCAACAAGATGGACAAGACCATCGTCGTAGCTATCGAGAACCATGTGAAGCACCCGGTAATCGGAAAGATCGTAAAGAAGACTTATAAGCTGAAAGCACACGACGAGAACAACGAGTGCGCAATCGGTGATACAGTTAGAGTAATGGAGACAAGACCCCTGTCCAAGGACAAGAGATGGAGACTTGTCGAGATTGTAGAGAAGGCAAGATAAATTAAGTCCAGGAAGGAGTATAGGCATGATTCAGCAGGAAACCAGACTTAAGGTTGCCGACAATACCGGAGCAAAAGAGCTTCTTTGCATCCGCGTGATGGGCGGTTCTACCAGAAGGTATGCTAATATTGGTGATATAATCGTTGCTTCCGTTAAAGACGCAACACCAGGCGGTGTTGTAAAGAAGGGCGATGTTGTAAAGGCCGTAGTAGTTCGTACGGTTAAAGGCGCACGCCGTAAAGACGGTTCCTACATCAAGTTTGATGAGAACGCTGCAGTTATTATCAAGGACGATAAGACTCCCAGAGGAACCCGTATCTTTGGGCCGGTAGCAAGAGAGCTGAGAGAGAAGCAGTTCATGAAGATTGTTTCCCTGGCTCCGGAAGTGCTGTAAGGAGGTATCGACTGTGCATAAAATTAAAAGAGACGATTTAGTCAAAGTAATCGCAGGTAAAGATAAAGACAAACAGGGTAAGGTTCTTCACGTAGACATGAAGAACCACAAGGTTCTGGTTGAGGGATGCAACATGGTTACGAAGCACTCCAAGCCCAACGCAGCGAATCCCCAGGGCGGAATTACCCACAAGGAAGCTCCGATCGACATTTCCAACGTGATGCTGGTTGTGGACGGCAAGGCCACCAGAGTTGGCTTTGAGGTGAAGGACGGCAAGAAAGTCCGCGTAGCCAAGGCCACCGGCAAGGTGATCGACTAATTACAGAGAGGAGGAACAGAAAGTTGGCTAGATTAAAAGAACTGTATCAGAGCGAGATCGTAGACGCTATGATCAAGAAATTCGGCTATAAGAACATTATGGAAGTACCGAAGTTAGACAAGATCGTCATCAACATGGGTGTTGGCGAGGCGAAAGACAACGCAAAAGTCCTTGACTCTGCTGTAAGAGATCTGGAGATCATTTCCGGACAGAAGGCAGTTGTGACGAAGGCAAAGAAGTCCGTTGCTAACTTCAAGATCAGAGAGGGTATGGCTATCGGCTGCAAGGTAACCCTTCGCGGTGACAGAATGTATGAGTTCGCTGATCGTCTGATCAATCTGGCACTTCCCCGCGTGCGTGACTTCCGCGGTGTGAACCCCAACGCATTCGACGGCAGAGGAAACTACGCCCTTGGTATTAAAGAGCAGTTAATCTTCCCGGAGATTGAATACGATAAAGTTGACAAGGTAAGAGGTATGGACGTGATCTTCGTTACCACGGCCAAGACCGATGAGGAAGCCCGTGAACTTTTGACATTATTCAATATGCCATTTGCAAAATAATAGGAGGATTTATCAATGGCAAAGACTTCAATGAAAATCAAACAGCAGCGCAAACCGAAATTCTCCACCAGAGAGTATACCCGCTGCAGAATTTGTGGCCGTCCCCACGCATATTTAAGAAAATACGGAATCTGCAGAATTTGCTTCCGTGAATTAGCATACAAGGGCCAGATCCCCGGCGTAAAGAAAGCCAGCTGGTAATATTGAACGCTTGGCGAGGCGTTTTCGAGCCTGGCGTGAAAGTCCGCCCCGAAACTTGGCAGGGTATTTTCCAGCCTGGTTGAGCGGGCGAGACAGCGACAAAACCTGAAAAGAAATTAAGGAGGCAAATCAAAATGACTATGAGCGATCCGATTGCAGATATGCTTACAAGAATCCGTAATGCGAATACTGCAAAACACGATACAGTAGATGTACCTTCTTCCAAGATGAAGCTGGCTATCGCCGATATTCTGGTAAACGAGGGCTACATTGAGAAATATGACATTATTGAAGATGGCGCGTTCAAGACCATCCGCATCACATTAAAGTACGGAAAGGACAAGAACGAGAAGATCATCACCGGCATCAAGAGAATCTCCAAGCCGGGTCTGCGTGTTTACGCAAACAGCGAGGACATGCCGAAGGTTCTGGGCGGACTGGGAATCGCTATCGTTTCCACCAACCAGGGCGTGATCACAGACAAGGAAGCGAGAAAGCTCGGCGTAGGCGGAGAAGTTCTGGCGTTCGTATGGTAAGCATCGGACGCCTTTTGGGGCGTTCGGTTCTATAATAGAAACTGAAAACAGAAAGGGCGCAGACGCCCTTTCCGAAAATCTAAGTAGGAGGTAAATGGCATGTCACGTATCGGAAGAATGCCAATCGCGATTCCGGCGGGAGTTACCGTAACGATCGCAGAAGACAACAAAGTGACTGTAAAAGGTCCGAAGGGAACACTTGAGAGAGTATTACCCGCAGAGATGACCATCAAGGAAGAAGATGGCCATATCGTAGTAACCAGACCCAACGATTTAAAGAAGATGAAATCCTTACATGGTCTTACGAGAACCCTGATTGCCAACATGATCCACGGCGTAACCGAGGGCTATGAGAAGGTTCTGGAAGTAAACGGCGTAGGTTACAGAGCTGCAAAGCAGGGCAAGAAGCTGGTTCTGAACCTGGGCTACTCCCATCCCGTAGAGATGGAAGATCCGGAAGGCATCGAGACCGTTCTGGACGGACAGAACAAGATCACCGTAAAAGGCATCAGCAAAGAGAAGGTTGGCCAGTATGCTGCTGAGATCAGAGACAAGAGAAGACCTGAGCCGTACAAGGGCAAGGGAATCAAGTATACCGACGAAGTGATCAGACGCAAAGTTGGTAAAACCGGTAAGAAATAAGTAAGGAGAGTGTAAGAATGGTTAGCAAGAAATCAAGAAGCGAAGTTCGCGTTAAAAAGCACGCCAGATTACGGAATCGTTTTGCAGGCACTGCAGAGAGACCCCGCTTAGCCGTGTTCAGAAGCAATAATCATATGTATGCTCAAATTATCGACGACACAGTTGGAAATACCCTGGTTGCTGCTTCCACCACTGAGAAGGCAGTAAAGGCAGAGCTGGAGCACACGGATACCGTGGAGGCAGCTGCTTACGTAGGCACCCTGGTTGCCAAGAGGGCGCTGGAGAAGGGAATCAACACCGTTGTCTTTGATAGAGGCGGATTTATTTATCATGGTAAGGTCAAGGCTTTAGCAGAGGCTGCTAGAGAAGCTGGACTGACATTCTAGTAGAGAGGAGAACACACAGCATGAAACGTACAATCATTGATGCAAGTCAGTTAGAGTTAAATGACAAAGTTGTGGCCATCAAGCGTGTATCCAAGACTGTTAAAGGTGGACGTACCATGAGATTCTCTGCTTTAGTAGTGGTAGGCGATGGCAATGGACACGTAGGAGCCGGCCTTGGCAAGGCAGGCGAGGTTCCGGAGGCAATCCGCAAGGGCAGAGAGGCTGCTGCGAAGAACCTGATCGAGATCCCCATGGATGAGAACAACAGCGTGCCCCACGATTTTATCGGAAAGTTCGGCAGCGCCAACGTGCTGTTAAAGAGAGCTCCCGAAGGTACCGGTATCATCGCAGGCGGCCCGGCCCGTAACGTACTGGAGCTTGCAGGCATCAAGAACATCCGTACCAAATCTCTTGGTTCCAACAACAAGACGAACGTAGTTCTGGCTACTCTTCAGGGTCTGACCCAGATGAAGACCCCGGAGGAGGTTGCAAGACTTCGCGGCAAATCTGTAGAAGAAATCTTAGGCTGAGGAGGAGAATAAAAAATGGCAGAGAAGTTAAAAATCACATTAGTAAAATCTCCGATTGGCGCAGTTCCGAAGCAGAGAGCAACCGTTGAGGCCCTTGGACTTTCCAAGCTTCACAAGACGGTTGAGATGCCCGACAACAGTGCTGTCAGAGGTATGATTCAGAGTGTAAGACACTTAGTAAAAGTAGAAGAAGCATAAATCACAGAGAAGGAGGTGCCAAGGATGGATTTATCCAATTTAAGACCTGCTGAAGGTTCCAAGCACAGCGATAATTTCAGAAGAGGACGTGGACACGGCTCAGGCAACGGCAAGACCGCAGGCAAGGGCCACAAGGGTCAGAAGGCTCGTTCCGGAGCTCCCAGACCGGGCTTTGAGGGCGGCCAGATGCCTCTGTACAGACGTATTCCGAAGAGAGGCTTTACCAATAGAAATACAAAGACGATCGTAGGTATCAACGTAAGCGCTCTGGAGAGATTTGACAACGACGCCGTGATCACGGTTGAGACTCTGATCGAGAGCGGAATCGTTAAAAATCCCCGCGACGGCGTGAAGATTCTTGGAAACGGCGAGCTGACCAAGAAGCTGAACGTAAAAGTAAATGCTTTCAGTGAAGGAGCAAAAGCAAAGATTGAGGCTTTAGGTGGAACCTGCGAGGTGATCTAATATGTTGACAACGATCAGGAATGCGTTCAAGATTCCGGAATTGAGAAAGAAGCTGCTGTATACCGCCATGATGCTGGTGGTTATCCGGTTTGGCTCCCTTCTCCCCGTTCCTGGAGTGGATAAAACCTTTATCCAGATGTGGTTTGCCCAGCTGGCAGGCGCAGGAGACGCATTTAACTTCCTCGACGCACTGACGGGAGGTTCCTTTACCAATATGTCCGTTTTTGCGCTGAGTATTACCCCGTACATCACGTCTTCCATTATTATGCAGCTGCTCACCATAGCGATCCCCAAGCTGGAGGAGATGCAGAAAGACGGTGAGGACGGGAGAAAGAAAATCGCGGAGTATACCCGTTACGTGACGGTTCTGCTGGCTCTGATTCAGTCCAGCGCCATGGCCATCGGCTTCGGCAGACAGGGCCTTCTCACCACGTACAACTTCTGGAGCGTGATCGTGGCTATCGCAGCCATGACAGCCGGAAGCGCGCTGCTGATGTGGATCGGCGAGCAGATTACCCAGAACGGAATCGGAAACGGTATTTCCATTGTCCTGCTGATCAACATTGTCTCCAGTCTTCCCGGCGATGTGAATACACTGTATACGGTATTTGTCGCGGGCGCGTCCAATATCGGCTTTGCGGCTCTCTATGCAGTGATCATCATTGCCATCATACTCGCTGTGGTGGTGTTTGTCGTGATTCTTCAGAACGGCGAGCGCCGGATTCCGGTGCAGTATTCCAAGAAGATGCAGGGACGGAGAATGGTTGGCGGACAGTCTACCCACATTCCGTTAAAGGTAAACACTGCAGGCGTAATTCCGGTAATCTTCGCGTCTTCCATCATGTCCTTCCCGGTTGTGATCGCACAGCTGGTAGGGGTTCAGCTCACAGGGATCGGCGGCCAGATTCTGGCAGTGCTCAACTCTTCCAACTGGTTCCGGCCGGAAATGCCGGTGTATTCCGTGGGAGTGATTCTCTATGTGGTGCTGGTTGTTGCATTTGCATACTTTTACACTTCCATCACCTTCAATCCGCTGGAAGTGGCCAATAATATGAAGAAAGCCGGAGGCTTTATCCCTGGCATCCGTCCCGGAAAGCCAACCTCCGACTATCTGAACCAGATTCTGAACTACCTGGTGTTTATCGGAGCCGTTGCGCTGATCATCGTTTGCATGATCCCCATGGTGGCGTCCGGCGTGTTCGGAATAGGACATCTGTCCTTCGGCGGCACGTCCCTGATCATCATTGTTTCCGTGACGGTGGAGACCATCAAGGCCATTGAGTCTCAGATGCTGGTGCGCAATTACAAGGGATTCTTAAATGACTGACAGACTTGAGGAAACACGCACGGTACGCGTGTTTCTTCTGGTATACAGAAAAATCTAAAAAGGGGGTATAAGTGAATGAAAATTATCATGTTGGGAGCTCCTGGAGCAGGAAAGGGAACACAGGCCAAGAGGATTGCCGCGAAGTACGGGATTCCTCACATTTCCACGGGAGATATTTTCCGCGCCAACATCAAGGGAGGCACGGAGCTGGGCATGAAGGCGAAGGAGTATATGGATCAGGGCAAGCTGGTGCCGGATGAGATTACCATCGGCATGCTGCTGGACCGGATTCATGAGGAGGACTGCAAAAACGGCTATGTGCTGGACGGCTTCCCCAGAACCATTCCCCAGGCGGAGAGCCTGACAAAGGCCCTGGAGGAGATGGGAGAGTCCATCGACTACGCGGTGAACGTGGACGTGCCAGATTCCGCTATCGTGTCCAGAATGAGCGGCAGAAGAGCCTGCGTGAACTGCGGAGCCACCTACCACATTCAGTACAACCCGCCGAAGAAAGAGGGCGTCTGCGATGTGTGCGGGGACAAGCTGATCTTAAGAGACGACGATAAGCCCGAGACCGTGCAGAACCGCCTGTCAGTCTATCACGAGCAGACCCAGCCCCTGATTGATTATTATAAGAAAGCAGGAGTGCTGGCTGAGGTGGACGGAACCCAGGATATGGACAAGGTATTTGCGGACATCACAGCTGTTTTAGGAGCGTAAACATGTCAGTTACGATCAAATCAGAGAGAGAAATTGAACTTATGAGGAAGGCGGGGGAAATCCTCGCCCGCACTCATGAGGAGCTGGCGGCGGCGATCCGGCCCGGTATGACCACCATGGACATCGACCGGCTGGGGGAGAAGATCATCCGCGGATTTGGATGTATCCCGTCGTTTAAAAATTATAACGGATATCCCGCATCCATCTGTGTATCGGTCAACGACGAGGTGGTGCACGGCATCCCGAGCAAACACCGCTATCTGGAGGAGGGCGACATCGTCAGCCTGGACGCCGGAGTGATCTATAAGGGCTATCATTCCGATGCGGCCAGAACCGTTGCGGTGGGAACGATCAGCCCGGAGGCTGAAAAACTCATTGAAGTGACCCGGCAGTGCTTTTTTGAAGGAATGAAATACGCGAAAGCCGGCAATCATCTCAATGATATTTCCTCCGCCATTCAGGCCTACGCCGAGTCCTTCGGCTACGGAGTGGTCCGGGATCTGGTGGGCCACGGAATCGGCACCCATCTCCACGAGGAACCGGAGGTGCCCAACTTCGCCCAGAAGAAGAAGGGAATCCGGCTGGAGCCGGGAATGACCCTGGCGGTGGAGCCCATGATCAATATGGGACGGCCGGACGTGATCTGGATGGACGATGACTGGACGGTGAAAACGGAGGACGGATCCCTGTCCGCCCACTATGAGAACACGATCTTAATCACCGACGGAGAGCCGGAGATCCTCTCCCTCAGGCCATAGGTGGACGCCATGGAGTACAGGAAGGGAGATCTGGCCAGGTCCCTGGCCGGGCATGACAGAGGAAATCACTTTATCATATTGGCAGAAGCCGGAGAATATGTTATTCTGGTGGATGGAGTTTCCAGAACTATGGAAAAACCGAAGAGAAAGAACAAAAAACATGTTCAGGTGATCCACCGGGAGGGCGCCATGCCCGCCACGGACGAGGCCGTCAGGCTTTGCATCAGAGATTACAGGAGAGAAAATCATCTTTAACAGGAGGAAAGCGGATGTCTAAGGCAGATGTTATTGAAATTGAAGGAACCGTTGTGGAGAAGCTTCCCAACGCTATGTTCCAGGTAGAGCTGGAGAACGGCCATCAGGTACTGGCTCATATCAGCGGCAAGCTGCGTATGAACTATATCAGGATCCTTCCCGGCGACCGCGTAACCATTGAATTATCCCC
>NBJMR02800__coassemble_1694_pt1 | contig 25552 bp, 16 predicted proteins | sample NBJMR02800__metabat2_low_PE_040 | metagenome-assembled genome bin NBJMR02800 | reverse complement strand
TCTATGGATAATGTACAGATTATACATTATCCATAGAGAAATGCTCTCCCTATATTCTTTCCATCTCCATTTTTCTCTCCAGAATCCGCAGCACCGACTCGTCCAGCCGGCTCTCGCTGATCTCCCCGGAATCCACCGCCTCCAGCACGCCTTCGTAGGCCTCGGCAAAATCCTCCGGCATGAGCAGCAAATCCGCTCCCGCTTTCAGAGCGGCCACCGCCGCCTCCCCGGAAGTATAATGTTCCGTAATCGCCCCCATGTTCAGGGCGTCGGTGACAATCAGGCCGTCAAACCCCAGATCTCCCCGCAGCACGTCCGTCAGCATGACGGAGGACAGGGAAGCCGGCGTGTCGTCCCCGGTCACCTGGGGCACGGAAATATGGGCGGCCATGATGCATTCCGCCCCGTCCTCCGCCGCCCGGGCAAAGGGAACCAGCTCCTCCTCTTTCAGCTCATCCAGCGTCCGGTCCGCCACTGCAAATCCTTCATGGGTGTCGCCGGCCGTTGCCCCGTGACCGGGAAAATGCTTAAACACCGGCATGACTCCCTGTTCCCGCAGGCCTTCCGCCACCTGTGAGGACAGTTCTGCCACCAGCTCCGGGTCACTGCCAAAGGACCGTCTGGCCACCACCTGATTGTCCGGGTTGGTCAGCACGTCCGCATCCGGGGCGAAATCCATGTTGAAACCGTATTCCTTCAGATAACCGCCGATGACCGTCCCCACCTCATGGGCCCGACTGCCATCCCGCTGCGCCCCGATCTCCGCCATGTCCTCAATCTGGGGCAGGTCAAATGCCTCGTTGTTTCCCAGGCGGGCCACCGTGCCGCCTTCCTCATCAATGGCCAGGAACAAAGGCAGGCCCTGAAGTTCCTCGGCAAATTCCTGAACTCCCGCCGTCATGGCCTTCACCTGCTCCGGAGACTGGAGATTGCCGGAAAAATAGATCAGGCCGCCCACGGGATACTGTTCCAGCGCCGTTCTCGTCACCTCCCCGGACTGAGTCACCTGGGTATAGCCGGTGAGAGCTTCCGGAGTGATGATAAACAGCTGGGCCGCCTTCTCCTCCAGGGTCATGGACGCCAGCCGTTCCTCTGCCGTGGAGTTTCCGGTGCTCTCCTGGTCTGTATGGACGCCGGCCTGTCCGTCCGTACCTTCTCCAGCCGAATCCGCAGTCCCATTCTCCCCGGATACGTCCGTATCCGTCCCGCTCCTCTCTCCTTCGGAAACTGCCTCATCTCCCGGAAATCTCTCCGTCTCCACTACCGCCCCCGGCGTCAGCGCTTCCGGATCCGGCCTGTTTAAAAGAGACCGGATTCCCAATCCCGCTCCCGTGAGACAGAGAACCGCCAGCACAATCCCAGCGGCCACAGGAGCCGCAGACCGTTTTCTGCGCCTTCTCCTGCTTCTGCCCCCGTTTCGCTCCAACGGGATACCTCTCCCCGGAGAAGCACTCAGCTCCCTCCCCGGTCGCTCATTTCCCCTGTTTCTGCCGCCTCTGTGATTTTCCCGCAACATCTGCCTGTCCTCCTGCGCCAAATTATGTGTGAATTGTACCACAGGAAAAGACAGGTTTCAACGGGGGACTGCCATTTCCTCTCCGGCCCGCCGCCCTGTCATTTTCCCCTCCCCACAAGCCGGTTAAAACAGCGGTTTCGTCTGGCGGTACATCTGACAGTAAACCGGGTAGCGTTCCCGGTACACCGCCGCATTCTCCCTGATCGGCTCTGTCCGCTCCGGCCGGAAGCGGATGTTTTCCCGGCAGGCCTCCCGATAACTTGGATAGGCGCCGGTGCCCACGGCGGCTGTGATGGCCGCTCCCATGCACGCCTGTTCCTCCCCTTCCACCGTCAAGATCTCCCGTTCCAGAATATCCGCTTCTATCTGCCGAAACAGCGCTCCCCGTGCTCCCCCGCCGGAGGCAATGATCCGTCCCGTGTCAATCCCAAGTCTCTGAAAAATCTCCATGGATTCTCTGATGCCGTACACAATTCCCTCCATCACGCTGCGGATCACATGGGCCCTGGTATGCTCCAGAGTCAAACCGGCGAACACTCCCTTTGCCCCGGGATCGTTCACCGGACAGCGGGATCCGTTTAAACTGGGGAGAAACAGCAGTCCCCCGCTTCCAGCCGGGACCCCCGCCGCTTCCGCCGTCATCTGATCATAGGAATCCATAAAAAACATCTGATTTTTCAGCCATTTCAGGGCAATGCCCCCGCACATGCTGGCTCCCATGAGCATCCAGAGGGAATCTTTCACATGGCAGAAGGTGTTGGCGCGAAACTGCCGGTCAAAAACCGGCGTCTCCACCGCGCAGTTCAGGGAACAGGAGGTTCCGATATTGCAGATCCAGGGATCCTCCCGGGACACCACGCCGTTTCCAATCTCCTGCATCAGAGAGTCTCCGCCTCCGTAGGTTATGGGAATTCCCGGCTTCAGCCCCATCTCCCTGGCCGGTTCCGGGAGCAGTTCTCCCGCCGTCTCCCAGGACTCGCGGCTTTCCGGAAACAGAGAGCGGTCCAGGCCCAGCCGGTCCAGGATCTCCCAGGCCCACTGCCGATTCCGGACGTCAAAGGCCATGGTTCCAGAGGCGTCCGAGTGGTCCGTTCCCATCTTCCCGCACATGCGGAAACGGATATAATCCTTCGGCAGAAGCACCTTTGCGGTCCGGCTGTAATGTTCCGGCTCATGCTCCCTCAGCCACACCAGCGAGCAGAGCAGAAATCCGCTGGCCAGATCATTCAGCGCCGTCTCATGGATGGACTCCCGGCCGGCCTGCCGGTAAATAGCGTCCATTTCCTCTTTTCCCACCCGCTGGTCCGCCCATATGATGGCGTCGCGGACTAATTTTCCATCTTCATCCACCGTCACCAGGCCGTGCATCTGACCGGAATAACTGATTCCCCGGATCCGGGCAGCCTCCGACGGGCAGCGACTGCTGATCTCCCCCACCGCCTGCTTTACCGCCTGCCAGATCGTCTCCATATTCTGTTCCCCGTACTCCGGCCGTCTGCGCAGAATGTCATACTCCCGCCAGGCCGTGGCAATCACCGCCCCGTCTTCCCGCATCAGCAGCGCCTTTGCGCTGGACGTGCCAACGTCAATTCCCAGATAGGCATTCATCATTTCTCCCCCCGTCCCTGTATTTTCCATATCTTCCGTTTGCCCAGATACAGCAGCCCGCACACCGCTGCAGTGGCAAATTCCCCAAACGGCAGAGAAAACCACACGCCGTTTAGACCAAAGACTCCTGGGAACAGAACCAGTCCCAGAGCCACGAACACAATTCCCCGGCTGGCGGCGATGAGAATGGAACTGACCGCGTCCCCCAGAGCCGTGTAATAGCCGGACTGAACGATGTTAAACCCGCTGGCCAGAAAGCACAGTCCGTAAATTCTGGCTCCAGCCGCCGCCATGGCAATCACTGCCCCATCGGCGGTGCTGTCCAGAAACAGGCTGATCAGTCCCCGTCCCCACAGGCAGAACACGGCGAACAAGACGGCTCCCAGAATAAAATTGGAAATCAGGGCGGCCCTCAGAGTTTTCCGGATCCTCTCCCACTTGCCCGCCCCGTAATTGTTGCTGATAATGGGGCTGATACCGTCCGACATTCCAAACATCAAAAGGGTCACAAAATTTCCCACATAGCTGATAATGGTAAATGCCGCCACTCCTCCTTCTCCTGCCGCTTCCATAAAAGAACGGTTTAACAGAAACACGGTCACCGCCGTGGCTGCATAGGTGACTCCCTCCGAAGAACCGTTGAACGCCGCATACAGAATCTCTCCCGGGCGGAACACCCCGTCCCAGAGATTCAGCACCGTCTCTCTCCGAAGCAGCGGGCGGACCACCACCAGAAGTCCCGCCAGATAGGCCAGACCGGTGGCGCCGGCCGCTCCCGCCGTTCCCAGTCCCAACACTCCTACGGCCAGATAGTCCAGAAAAATGTTGCTGGAAATGGTGGTGACGGTCCCCGCCAGGTAGAGCTGGGGCCGGCCAATGAGACGGCCGGAAAATCCAAACAGAATTTTAAAGGAAATGGCCGGCACAAACACCGCAAGAGCGCGGATATACCGGCAGGAATTCTCCAGCAGAGCCGGACTGGCGCCCAGGAGCCTGGCAATGATCCGGTGGCCGAAAATTCCCGCCAGCATCAGAGCCACAGAAATTGCCGCCAGCACCAGCAGGGCCGAATGATAAATATCTTTCGCCCGCTTTTCATCTCCCGCTCCCAGGGCGCGGCCCGCCGCGCTCATCGTCCCTGAACAGATCACCATGCTGCTGCCGATGATGATCTGATAATAGGGATTGGCGATGTTGACGCTGGCCATGGCGTCCGCCCCCACATAATTTCCAATAAAAATCCCGTCTATAATCCCCTGAATGCCGTCCAGCACCATGGCTGCCATGGCCGGAGCCACATACCGGAAAAACAGCCCCGGCAGCGCTCTGGTCAGCAGAACATTTTCTTTTGTCATATTCCGTTCCTCTCCGCGATATGGAATTCTTTACATGGAGTGAATTATATCATTCTCCGGGAGAAAAGACAACGCACCCTCTCCCTGGCTTTTTCCCTGGCAAGAGAGCTGGACACAACGGTGGACGAACTGTTTATTCCGCAATAAAAATTCCGCAGTAAAAGTTCCAGTACATTGGAAGGCCGGGAGCTCTCGTCTGCCCCCGGCCTTCCGCCATTTTCTTACTTCAATTTTCCTTTCCGCATCACTCTGCCGGTACTGCCGCCTGACCGTCCCACTGGCCATCCGCCTGCACCTGATAGCCGTCCGGCGTCCGCCTGCCGGCGTACATGGCGCCCCTGGTTCCGTCTGACTCCGGGTTGAAATAATACCACTGTCCGTCGATTTCCTGCCAGCCGGTGAGCATCAGTCCAAAGGTACCGTCATGGCGCGGATTCAGATAATACCAGACGCCGCTGTTATCCCGCAGCCAGCCTGCCTGAAGATTTCCACTCCAGTCAAAATAGTACCAGGAATCTGCTGTCTCTCCGGCAGTCTCCGCTGCCGGCTCACCAATAGCTGCCCACTGGCCCCGGATGACTCCGCCCCCGTTTAACTGGAAGCTCCAGGTGCCGGCTGCCGCATCCCAGCTCCACGTACCATCCGTTCCCGCTGTGCAGTATGTCCACGCTGTGGTCTGGATTCCTATATCGTTGGATCCTTTCCCATCAGAATCATCAGAGTAAGAACCGCTGTCAGAAGAGGAACCCTCTCCCGGGTCCTCACTTCCGCCAGGTTCTTCTCCCGTTCCGGGATCTTCCCCTTCGCCGGGCACTTCTCCCGTTCCAGGGTCTTCTCCCTCGCCGGGCACCTCTCCCGTTCCGGGATCCTCTCCCTCGCCGGGCACTTCTCCCGTTCCGGGATCCTCTCCCTCGCCGGGTACTTCTCCCGTTCCGGGGTCTTCTTCCTTATCCGCATACTTCGGCATCCAGCCTGCTGTAAAGAAAGCTTCCGGAGTCTGATCCACCGTTTCCGCTTCCGTCTCTGTGAGCACCGTTCCTTCCACACGTCCCGTCACATCTACCAGGCTTCCGTCAGCCACGGTTCCGTATTCATGGCAGGTGCTTCCGTTCGGCTGCCGTCCGCTCATCTCATGCCAGCCTTCCGCCGCAATCACATCTGCGGATTCCAGGACAGAATTGACAAAAGTCACATTCAGCGCGTCTCCCCAGGGCCGTCCAAAGTATCCCGGCGCATGGAGAGCGCCGTTTTCCGTATTTTTCACAATGCTGCAGCTCTCAAACAGATATCCGCCGCCATCCGTCATCGGCTCCCTGGCCGCTGTAATATAACCGCCGGAAGCCTCATCGGAATACCCGCAGAAGCTGAGGGTACACTGATCAAAGTAGTAGTCGCCATATCCGAAAATGTAATCTGTATTTCCTTCAATCAGGCAGTACTTGAAATATCCTTCCGTTCCCTCATCTGTGTAAAGGGTATCCTGGCTGCTGAGCATCTCACAGTCATAAAATTCCGTCTGATCCGCGTAGATCAGCAGGGCTGCCGCCCGCTCAGTGGCGGCGCGGCTCATCACGTCTGCCCCCAGCGTCCGCTCAAAGCTGATGCTGCTCTGACCGCTGTGGGAGAGACTGACGCCGTCCTCGATTTCCTCTTCCGTCACATAATCATTAAACGAATTTTCAAAGACAATATGTTCCGCCCGGAAACCGTCTGCATTCTCTGTCAGATAGACAGTACCGCCCCAGCTGGCCGGCTCATTTTTCTCATATTTGTCATAGGCACGGGCAGGATCGTAAAATCCGTCCTCACCCACGCTGTAATATTCATACCCGATGCCGTAATACCAGGTGATTTTTGCCTCTCCCTGCTCCGGATAATCGTTCACCAGGGTGATTCCCGGTACATCCACCGTCACCTGCTCCCTGTATGTGCCCGGGTAGAGATGGATGGTGATTCTGGTTTCCTCGTCAGACAGCCGCATGGCTTCCGCGGCCTTCATCGCCTCTGTCACCGTAGCAAAACCATCCGTTCTATCGGGATATCCCACATAGAAGTCGGTCTTCAGAGGAATGGGATCCGGCGTTCCCGTAAAGGACACATACAAATCTCTTACCGTCTCCCCGCCGGCCACAGTCGCATGGGTTTCCGTCTCATACCAGCCGTCCGCAGTAATCATGGACGCCTGATAAATTCCATCTCTCAGCTCCGTCTCATAGGTCTGGCCGCTGCCGTCCGCCGTTTTCTGTACCTGAGCGGAATAAATCTGTCCTTGGCTGCCGTCTGCCTTGATCTCCGTAAAAGTCAGAGAGGTCACTTCCGTTTCCGCCGGCAGATGGAGCAGACTGCCCTTCACCGGGTAAAACGCCTTTTTCCCCACCGTCATGGAAATGGTCAAATTTCCCGCTTCTGCCTCGGTCTCTATGCTTCCTCCGCTGGTAATCTGATAATCATCCAGGCCGGTGAGCACCGCCGTGTACCCTGTGGAAGTGTCCAGAACTCCCTCAAAAGTCAGTTCTGTTTCCGTCTGCCCTGAGGTGAGAACCATCACCGCCGGAGACTGAAGTTCATTTTCCGGCACCCAGATGAGGCCTGCCTGTCCGAAATCCGTGCTGCTCTCAAATCCGGAAATCGTTCCACTCACGGACACCGTAGGTTTCGCCACGATCTCAAGGTTCGCCTCCACGCTCTCCTGAGAATCGTTCACAATAATCATAGTCCCGGAAGCAAAACCGTAACCCAGCACGTTGGCCAGCACCGGCTGATAAGCTCCCTCAGGAAGGGCCGCCTCATACCGGAAGCCGCTGTCGTCAGGAAATACAGACGCCTGATAGACAATACCACTGCTTCTCTGTTCCTGGGGCACAAAGTAGAGGTCAAAATTGTCATATGTGAAATCTTCCGGCACCGTGATAGCTCCCTCCACCAGACAGCCGGAATTTTTCACCACCCGGTAGAGGGCCAGCTTCGGCTCTGTCTCCCCGGTTCCTGTCAGGGAAAGGGTGTAAGTGCCGTTTTTCTGCACCTGGAAGACATGAGCCTCCGTATTCGCCGTCAGAATGTCGCCGGAGACAATCTCCGCTTCCAGATCTCCATCGGCAAATGTCAGCCTGCCTTCCGCCCCATTGGTGGAATTCATATAGAAAGTCACCTGGGTTCCCGCCGTCAGATTTTCCAGAACAATGGTGCGCCCGGATCCGTTGGAGTAGTAAGCGCCGTCAAAGCTCTCTCCATCCGCCGCAGTTCCGTCCAGTCCTCCTTCACTCGTGGTTCCATAGCTGTAAGTTCCATCCCCATAATAAACGCGGTCATTGTTCCGCACATTCAGGATCAGGGAACCGATGGATATCTCCCCGCGCTGGAGAACATATTTCTCCGGATTGGAAGTGCTTACCGCAAAATATTCCCCATGGCCATCCCAGAAGGAATCGTCTATATAACCGGTTCCCTCCTCCGGCTCAGCTCCGCCCATATCCCAGACTTCCACGCCCGCCGTTACCTGACCGGCCTCCGGGGTAAAGGTAATCTGCTTCAGATAAGAGCCGCCCTGGAAATACACGGCTACGTACTCCAGACGGTTGCTGTCATGGATATAAGAATATTCTGTGTATCCGGCACCGGCCGGTTCCAGAACCTGTCCATTCGCCACAATCACCGTATCATTGTTGGCGTAGGAGGTGAGCACCAGTTCACCCTTTCCGGATACCGGCACCCAGATCCAGGTCCCGGCACTTACCTGAGTATCCTTATTTGCCGGCCGGGCCTCGCATTTGCCCTCCGAGGCGTCAATGAACAGATGATTATAGTAATCACTTTCTCCCTCCAAACTGCCGGAAAATGCCTCTTCGCTTCCGTCAAACAGCCATTCCGTCACGCTTCCGTCCGGAGCCGCCATTTGTTCCGCGTAGTCGATCGAAATAGAGCGGATATAATTTTGTTGGCCACTTGTAAGGGTTACTGCCAGCCACTCGTCTTTCTCCGCCGTATAATTCTCCAGAACTGTAAGAGTGGGCCAGCCGGATCCGGCCGCAGCTTCATAAGACTCCCCCGCGACTTCCAAAACTGTGCCCTCATATACAGTAAGGGACACGTCTGCCTCCACTCCGCCTTTTAAGGGGATATAGATGGCAGAACCATGACCCATCAGGTCACTTTCCCTCAATTCCAGCGTGCCATCCGCCGGATCAAAGTACAGTCCCTGAATCAGCTCTTCTTCCGTAATTTCCCTGGCCGGCCATATTTCTCCATCTGCAAAATTCACCTCGCTGGGAAATTCTGTCGGCGCCTCCTGCGGTCCCACCGGCGTCTCCCGCTGCTCCGTCACCTCAATAGAGGTAAAATAGGCGGAACCCGAGCCGCCTACCGTCAGCTTTACATAGACATCCTCGCTGCCTGTATAGTCAATGGCATAGACGTAATTTCCCTGGGATAACACGTCCAGGTTTTTTCCGTCTTCCGACCCGCCGTAGATTTCCGCTGTGAAAGCAACGCCATTATCCGGCTGCACGTGAAGAACGATCTGACATCCCAGAAGTTCCTCTGTCACTCCCGCCACCGGAATATAGAGAATTGTGCCGGCATTGATCTGGGTATCTCCGTTCGTGTCTCTTGGTGCTGCCTTCCCATGCTCCGCGTCTATGTAGATTTCGCCGCAGTAGCCGGAATTTCCCTCCATCGTCGCCTGCACGATCCCGGAAGTTCCCTCAAATGACCATTCCGTCACGTCTGTGGGCACTGAGTCAGGATCCAGGCTGTCTTCCTGCTCCAGCTCCGGATCTGTGGCTATTGGATCCAAAGATATGCTGGAAAAACCAGGTGTCTGCTCTGGTTTTTCCAATATTTCATCTTTCGTTTCCTCCCATTCCGACGGAGTCGCCTCATCGATTACCGTCAACAAAGGTGTCTTTTCTTTCGCACCTGCTTCTGAAACCGCGGCCGCCGCCGGCAGCGACGTGACAACCAAAGAAGCTGCCAGCAGAACCGCAATCCTTTTTCCACACATTTTCAGCATGACTTGTCCTCCCTAAAAAATCCAACTGCTCTGTGATGCCTGTTCTCTCAGTCAAATTTCTGTCCAGTTTCCAGTCTCTGCTCTGTCTGATATTCGGTCAATCTTCGGTCTGTCTTTCAGTCAATCTCTGGTCCATATTCCATGATCGCTGCCGTTTCTTTAATATTTTAACCCATTAACGCGCAACTACTTAATATTATATTTTCATCAGAGAAACATTACAATAGTTTCCAGGATTTTTTTCATATTTTCCCATTATTTCCGCCGCGTCCCCGCCGGTTCTTCTCCGCTCCCTTTTTCAGCCCTCTTTGCCGGTTCCTTTAAGATCCGCCGGACGTTTTCCCGGATCTTTTCCGACAGTTCCCGGTAGGCGTCAAGCTCCTCCCGGTCAAATCCCCGGAACCTGGCCGCCTCATAATCCCGGCGCACCGCCTGGAAATCCCCTTCCAGAAGGCTGGCCGCCGGCTGGAGAAAGATTTCCAGCTGCCGCTTCCGGCCGTTTTCCTCCTTTACTTCCGCCGTTCGGATCATTCCCCGCCCGGACAGGCGCTGCAGAGCCGTCCGCAGTCTGGTTCTGGAAATATTCAGCAGATCTGCCAGCTCCTTCCTGGTGTAGGAGCGCCTGGCTCCGCTCACATAAAACAGCAGGGTCATCTCCACCATAGGCAGGTTGCATTTTATGGCCACCGGTTCCAGGTAGTATTCAAACAGTTTCCGCTCCCGGTATCTTTCAGCCAGCACGCTGTCCTCCATCACCGCCTCCCGGGACACCGCCGTCCGCTCCTCTCCCAGGCGCTTCGCCCTGCCCAGAATGGACGGGAGCACCGTCCCGTCCCCCGCCGAATCCACCAGAAACCGGTAGACCTGAAGCCGGTATTTCTCATAGTCCTCCTCGTCCAGCACATGCTTGTAAAAATTGTTGTAGTACTCAAAGACCATCAGCTTCATCCGGATCACCCGGGAAATATTCATCCCCTGGTTTACCAGAGAGCCTTTCCGTTTCACATAATAGTAAATGGGCGTCCGCAGCACGCAGATGGTCTCAATATGGCGCATATACTCCAGGTTAAGCATGAAGTCCTCGCACCAGCTGATCTCCCGGTCCATCCGCAGGTGCCAGGCTTCCACCACATCTCTCCGATACAGCTTGTTCCACAGCACGCCGTAATAGAAATCTGCGGGATTTTCCATCATGTGGGAGGAAAATTCCTCCAGGGACATGACGCCGTCCTCCTCGATATCCCCTTTGTGGGAGACCAGCTCCCCGGAAACCCGGTAAAAATCCGCCACCACCAGGCCGCAGCCCGTGTCCTCCATCCGGCGGATCAAGAGCCGGGTGGCGTCCGGGGCCAGCCAGTCGTCGCTGTCCACAAACTGCAGATATTTTCCCACGGCCTGTCCGATGGCCAGATTTCTGCTGTCCGACACTCCGGAATTCTCCTTTGTCATAACTAACACCCGGGGATCCTGCTCCTCATACCGCCGGCAGATCTCCCCCGACCGGTCTGTGCTTCCGTCATTGACCAGAATCAGCTCCAGATCCTGGTATTCCTGATTCAGGATGCTGTCCACGCATCGCTCCAGATATTCCTCCGAATTAAAAACCGGTACAATCACACTCACTGTGGGCTCCAACTTACGCTCTACCTCCTGTCTGACATTCCGTCCTCCATCTGTCCCTTTTATAGTAACACAAAGCACAGGCCGGAGCTACGGCCAGACAAAAAAAAGAGGACTTTCCGTCCTCTTAATTTTCCTCCCCGCCGATCCGGTCCTGGATAAATGTCTTTACCTGGTCTCTCTCCATTCCAAGGGAAACTGCCAGCTCCCCGTAGAGATAATCCTCCGCCAGCTTGAAATACCGGCTGTCCGCGTCCGTCGCCTTCTTTCCTCTGGCAGCCCGGGAACGACCTCTGGCGTAAATGGTCTTGATCATTTTTACCAGTTCCTCCGTCCGGCAGGTTTTTAAAGCCTCTTTGTAATCATCTTCCCGCTTTTTCTCATCCTGGATTCCCAGGCCTTCCGCCTCTTTTATCCCATCGATGAGTTCCAGCGCTCTCTCCCTGGAAATAACCGGCCGGATCACCATTTTCTGATTATCCACCGGCGTAAACACCACGCTTCCCCGTTCATACAGCGGCCTCAGAGTGTAGTAGATCCTGTCCTTGTCCGCCACGGAGGAGGAGAGCGGTCCAACTTTTTCCACCCGGCACACTCCGTGGCTTCCGCATACGATTACATCTCCAGCCTGAAACATTTTTCTCATCTCCTAAATCAACACAAACCTATAGCTCTCTCTTCCTATTTTAATACAAAATCAGGAGAAAATGTAAGGGCTTTTTTCCCGTTTTTTAAATTTTGTGAAGATTTCTAGAGATTAAAGGGATATATTTTATGAACTTTTCCTATTTTTCCTGTTTCTGCGCCTTCACTTCAAACCGGTATACCGTGGTGCTCCGGTACTCTTTTCCCTCCGGCAGCACCGTAGACGGAAACTGGGGATGGTTCAGGGAATCGGGAAAATACTGAGTCTCAAAGCAGTAACCCGCCCGCTTTCCGTACACGGCATTTTCCTTTCCCGGCATGGATCCGTCAATGTAATTTCCCGTATAAAACTGTACTCCCGGCAGATCCGTGTACACCTTAACCCCGATGCCGCTCTCCCGGCAGAACGCCTCCGCCGCCAGCCGGAGACTCCGGTCCCAGCCGTCAATCACCCAGTTGTGATCGTAGCCGCCGGCCATAACCAGCTGATCGTAAGGCTGATCAATCTCCTCTCCAATGGCCTTCCACTCCCGGAAATCCATGGGAGTCCCCTCCACCGGGCGGATTTCTCCCGTGGGAATGGACACAGCGTCGGTGGGGGTAAAGGCCGATCCGTGAATGCGGACCTCCTGGTTCAGGATGGAACCGGTCTCATGCCCCGCCAGATTGAAATATACGTGGTTGGTGAAATTAGCCACCGTGGTCTTCGTGGCCACCATGGCATAGGAGATGGAGACGCTGTCGTCCTCTCCCAGGGTGTAGCGGACTTCAATCCTGGCTTTCCCGGGAAAGCCCTGATCCCCATCCTCGCTCCACAGGGAAAAGATCACAAAGCTGCCCGCTTCGTCCGCTCCGGCCTCCGCCTCCCAGATCCGGTCGCGGTATACGTCCGGACCGCTGTGAAGATTGTTGGGACCGTTGTTCACCGCCAGCTGGTACTCTGTTCCTTCCAGAGTGAAGCGGCCTCCGCTGATGCGGTTGGCATTCCGCCCCACCACCGCTCCGAAAAACGCGTCATCCTTTAAATAATATTCCGGGCGGTCATAGCCCAGGATCACGTCCCGCGTTCGACCGTCCCTGTCCCTCACCCACATCCGGTTCCAGACCGCGCCCAGATTCAGAAATGTACACTCTGTCCCCCGTCTGTTCACCAGGGTATACGCCTGCACCTGTCTGCCGTCGGGCGTGGTTCCAAATAATGTTCTGCTGTAAGCCATGGCACTTTTCCTCCGCTTATGCTTTCCCTTTACTCCTGACTTCGCTCCGGCTTTTATTTCGCGCTGATATATCCCTGAGCGGTGAGAAGCTCTGCGCAGAGGATCGCTCCGCCGGCAGCTCCCCGGACCGTATTGTGGGACAGGCCCACAAATTTCCAGTCATACACCGTGTCTTCTCTCAGACGGCCGATGGAAATGCCCATTCCCTTTTCAAAATCCACGTCCAGCTTCACCTGGGGACGGTCGTCCTCCTCCATGTACTGAATAAACTGAGCGGGAGCGCTGGGCAGCTTCAGCTCCTGGGGAAGTCCGTGAAAGCTCACCAGCTTCTCCACCAGCTCTTCCTTCGTCACCTTTTTCCGGAACTTTACAAATACCGCCGCCGTATGTCCGTCCAGCACGGGCACACGGATGCACTGGCAGGTGATCACCGGCTCCGCTGCCTTCACGATCTCGCCGTTCTCCACCCGGCCCAGAATCCGCAGCGGCTCCTGCTCGCTCTTCTCCTCCTCACCGCCGATGTAGGGGATAATATTCTCCACCATCTCCGGCCAATCCTGAAAAGTCTTTCCCGCGCCGGAAATGGCCTGGTAAGTCGTGGCCACCACTTCGTAGGGCTCAAACTCCCGCCAGGCGGCCAAAGCCGGAGCGTAGCTCTGAATGGAGCAGTTGGGTTTTACCGCAATAAATCCCCGCTCCGTTCCCAGCCGCTTCTTCTGAGCGGCAATCACCTGAAAATGTTCCGGATTTACCTCCGGAATCACCATGGGAACGTCCGGAGTCCAGCGATGAGCGCTGTTGTTGGACACCACCGGAGTCTCCGTTCTGGCGTAGGCTTCCTCAATGGCCCGGATCTGATCCTTCGTCATATCCACGGCGCTGAACACAAAATCGACGGTGGACGCCACCTTCTCCACCTCATTCACATCCATCACCGTCAGCTTTTTCACTGCCTCCGGCATGGGCGTCGCCATTTTCCAGCGGCCCGCCACTGCTTCCTCATAGCTTTTGCCTGCCGAACGGGGGCTGGCTGCCACCGTCACCACCTCATACCAGGGATGATTTTCCAGAAGAGATATGAAGCGCTGCCCTACCATACCTGTGGCGCCCAGAACGCCTACTCTCAGTTTTCTATCCATAATGATTCTCCTTTTTTCCAGTCCCGGGGACATTTTTCTCCTATCCTATAACAACCATGAGAAAAATTCAAGTACTTTTTTGTCTTATACGCACAAATGTACGCATAAGGCGCACACCCTCGAAGGGACATGCGCCTTATTTTTCGCGGTCAATCCGGCAGACTGCCGCCATATTTACAGAAACAGCCTTTTGCCGGACACCTCAGGTTACGCCAGAGCCAGAGCTACCTCCATCATATCAGTAAAGCTTTCCTGTCTCTCCTTGGCGGTCATGGCCTCTCCTGTAATATCGGAATCAGAGATGGTCACGATGCAGAGAGCATTGACGCCTGCAGCGGCAGCATTGCTGTAAAGAGCTGCGGACTCCATCTCCACTGCCAGAACGCCCATATCGCTCCAGGAAGTTCCGATCTGGGGCATATCCGGAGTGTAGAACATATCGGAGCAGAGCAGATTGCCTACGTGGAACCGCAGGTTCTTCTCTCTGGCAGCCGCCACAGCCTTCTCCAGCAGCTCAAAGCTGCAGATGCAGGAGTAATCTCCGGGGAGACGGAACTGCTTTACATAGTTGGACGTGGTGCAGGAACCCATACCGAATACCAGATCCTTCACCTTAACGTCGGGGTTTAACGCTCCCGCAGATCCGATACGGATCAGGTTCTTGCAGCCGTATCCGTGGATCAGCTCATAAGAATAAATTCCAATGGACGGGCAGCCCATTCCGGTTCCCATTACAGAAACTCTCTTGCCATTGTAGGTTCCCGTGTAGCCGAAAATATTTCTCACGGCGTTGAACTGCACCGCATCCTTCAGGAAGTTTTCAGCGATAAATTTCGCTCTCAGGGGATCTCCCGGCAGCAGGACAGTCTCCGCAATGTCTCCTACCTTCGCCTCCATGTGGGGTGTGGGAATTGTCAGTGTTGGCATATAAATTTCCTCCTTCTCCTTTGTTTCGGGCCGGCCTACAGCCGCACCCGGCTTCCTTTTCCGTCTCTTTTGCCGACTTTCAGCCGGTTTAGGTGGACGTTCTTACCCTTATATTCTACTACAGGATTGTCTCCTAATAAATAGACTTTTTCCAATTTTTCTCCGGAATTTAAGTGAATTCCCCGGACGCCCCGGGACGCCTTCTTCATGGCGGGAATTTCTTCCAGAGGGAACCGCAGGAACACGCCTCCGTCGGTCTGGAGAATCACATCCGTCTCCTCCCTCACCGGCTCAATCGCCGCCACCTCATCCCCTTCCTGGAGCTTGGTCGCCGCCACCATCCGGTTGTTGGTGCAGAATTCTGCTCCGCTCACCTGTTTTACCGCCGCCTCTTTTGTGGCAAACAGCAGAGTCTGGCCGTAAAGCCGTTCTCCGTTGACCAGGTAGCGGATCTCCTCCTTCGTGCCGTCAAATTTGCTCAGATTGTCGATGGGAACGCCCTTATCCCGCAGTTTTCCCGCCGGCACGTCCCCCAGCTTCACCTGGTACATCACTCCCGTGTTGGTAAACAGGCAGATCCGGTCGGAGCTCATACACTCCACCACGTGGACGTGTTCCTTGTCCACCGTCTCCTTATTCCGGTCATAGACCGACTGGTCCAGGGTCTTGCAGTAGCCGAACCGGTCCATGACGAACACCACCGGCTGCTCTGCCGCAGGCGCCTCCACATAGGAGACTTCCTTTCCGTCCTCGATCACCGTGCGGCGGGGAGTGGCAAATTCCTCCTTGATCGCCGCCAGATCTTCCTTGAGCACCTGGTCCATGGTTTTCCGGCTTTTGAGAATCTTCTGGTACCGGTCGATTTTCTTCAGCGTCTCCTTGTGCTCTTTCTCCAGAGCCAGAATTTCCAGGCCGATGAGTTTGTACATTCTCATCTCCAGGATGGCCGCGGCCTGACGTTCGGAAAAGCACAGCCGCTTGGCGTCCTCCTCAAATCCCGGAGTGCGGAAATGGATGTTGGAAATATCCCCGTTTACCAGGCAGGCCTTGGCATCCTTCAGGTTCTTGGATCCCCGCAGCACTGCGATAATCAGGTCAATGATATCGCAGGCCCGGATCAGGCCTTCCTGAATCTCCTTTTTCTCCACCTCTTTTTCCAGAAGAGTCTGATACTTTCTGGTGGTGTTCTCATACTGGAACTCCAGGAAATTTTTCAGGATTCCTTTCAGGTTCAGCGTCTCCGGCCGGCCGTTTACAATGGCCAGCATGTTGACGCCGTAGGTGTCCTCCAGCTTAGTCTTTTTGTAGAGAATGGCCTTGATCTTCTCCACATCCGCGTCCTTTTTAAGCTCCAGGACGATGCGGATTCCCTCTTTGCTGGACTGATTGGAGATGTCCACCACATCCGTCAGCTTTTTGGATTCCACCAGATCTGCCACGTCCACCAGGAATTTATTAATGCCCGCTCCCACCATGGTGTATGGGATCTCTGTGATCACCAGTTTGTCCCGGTCCGCTTTCCGCTTTCCCAGTTCCACCTCGATCCTGCCCCGCATTTTCAGCTTGCCGGAGCCGGTCTCATAGATGGCCGGAAGCTCGCTCTTGTTGGCGATGATTCCTCCCGTGGGGAAATCCGGCCCGGGCATTTTTTCCATGAGCTCCTGGGTGGTGATGTCCGGATTGTCAATATAGGCCAGTACCGCGTCGATGACCTCTCCCAGGTTGTGGGAGGGAATGCTGGTGCTCATGCCCACGGCAATTCCCTCCGCGCCGTTGACCAGCAGGTTGGGCACCCGCACCGGAAGCACCTCCGGCTCCTTATCGGTCTCATCGTAGTTGGGCACGAAATTTACCGTCTTGTCCAGGTCCTTTAAATAGACTTCTTCCGTAAACTTTTCCAGTCTGGCTTCCGTGTAACGCATGGCCGCCGCCCCGTCTCCTTCAATGGAGCCGAAGTTGCCGTGGCCGTCCACCAGGGGCATTCCCTTTTTAAACACCTGGGACATGACCACCAGAGTATCGTAGATGGAGCTGTCCCCATGGGGATGATATTTACCCATGGTATCTCCCACAATACGCGCAGACTTTCTGTGAGGCTTGTCGTGGCTCAGCCGCAGTTCGCTCATATCGTAGAGCACTCTCCGCTGAACCGGCTTTAAACCGTCCCTGGCGTCAGGGATGGCTCTTGCAGTGATCACGCTCATGGAGTAATTCATGTAGCTCTTCTGCATTTCCTCCGAATATTCCGTTTTGATTATCTTCTCAGCCATATGTCTCTCCTACCTGCATCTGTTGTTCCTGTTTACGCGTCAATCTCCGCCTCATCCGCATGGTCATAGATAAACTGCCGTCTGGGCGGCACGTCGCTTCCCATGAGCATTTCCGTGATCTCAGAGGCCATGCGGGCATCCTCGATCTCCACCTGCTTCAGCACCCGGCGCTCCGGATCCAGGGTGGTCTCCCACAGCTGCTCCGGGTCCATCTCTCCCAGACCTTTGTACCGCTGGAGGCTGAACTCCCCGGTGTGGGTCTTCCGGTACCGCTCCAGCTCCTTGTCATCGTAGAGATACTGCTCCTGCCCCTTTTTGGGAATCACCTTGTAGAGGGGCGGCATGGCGATGTACACGTGGCCGTTGTAAATCAGATCCGGCATGAACCGGTAGAGGAAGGTGAGCAGCAGCGTGTCAATATGGCTTCCGTCCACATCCGCATCCGTCATCAGAATAATCTTGTCATACCTGAGTTTTGAAATGTCAAAGTCATTTCCATAGCCCTCGGAGAATCCGCACCCGAAGGCATTGATCATGGTCTTGATCTCCGCGTTGCCCAGCACCTTGTCCATGGACGCCTTCTCCACGTTTAAAATCTTGCCCCGGATAGGCAGAATGGCCTGGAACTGGCGGTTTCTGGCGGTCTTTGCCGATCCCCCTGCGGAATCTCCCTCCACAATGAAGATCTCGCATTTGGACGGATCCCGGCTCTCGCAGTTGGCCAGTTTTCCGTTGCTGTCAAAGGAAAATTTGGACTTTGACAGCATATTGGTCTTCGCCTTCTCCTCCGCTTTGCGGATCTTCGCCGATTTCTCCGCGCAGCCGATAATGCCCTTGAGCACCTCCAGATTTCGGTCAAAATACCTGGTCAGCTCGTCGCCGGTGACGGAGAACACCGCCTTCGTGGCGTCGGCGCTGGCCAGCTTCGTCTTTGTCTGTCCCTCAAAAATGGGATCCGGATGCTTTACCGCCACAATGGCCGTCATGCCGTTTCTGGTGTCCGCACCGGTAAAATTGGCGTCCTTCTCCTTCAAAATGCCCAGCTCTCTGGCATAGCTGTTGATCAGCTGAGTAAAACGGGTCTTAAATCCCATCAGGTGGGTGCCGCCCTCCTGGGTGAAAATATTGTTGCAGAATCCCAGGGTGTTCTCCTCAAAGGCGTCCACAAACTGGATGGCCACCTCCACCTCGATTTTTTCCGACATGCCCTTATAGTAAATGGGCTCGTGGATCGCCTCTTTTCCGGAATTCAGCTCCCTCACGTAGGCCACGATCCCGTCCGGCTCGTGGTAATCCACCTGTTCCTCCTCGCCGGCTCTCCTGTTGGCATAGTGAATCATCAGCCTGGGATTTAAATAAGCCGTCTCATGGAGACGACTTTTCAGCCATTCCGCTTTAAATCTGGTTTTTTCAAAGATCTCGCCGTCCGGCAGGAAATTGATCTCTGTTCCCGTCTCCTTTGTCTTTCCCAGCACCGGAAGCAGGCCGTTTTCCAGCTCCACCACCGGGACTCCCTTTTCATAGGCGTCGTGATAGATAAATCCATTCCGGTAGATCTTCACATCCATCCGCTCGGAAAGGGCATTGACCACAGAAGATCCCACGCCGTGAAGACCTCCGCTGGTCTTATACGCCTCATTGTCAAATTTTCCTCCGGCGTGAAGAGTCGCAAGCACCACCCGCGCCGCGGAAACGCCTTTTTTGTGCATCTCCACCGGAATTCCCCGTCCGCTGTCCTTCACCGTACAGGATCCGTCTGCTTCCAGAGTTACCCAGATCTCGTTGCAAAAGCCAGCCAGGTGCTCGTCCACCGCGTTGTCCACGATTTCATAGATCAGATGGTTCAGTCCCTTGGTTCCCACGCTGCCGATGTACATGCCGGGGCGCTTCCGGACTGCCTCCAATCCCTCCAGCACCGTGATGCTGTCCGCATTGTATTGTGTTTTCGCCATTGGTAATGCCTCCAAATCTTGTATTCTTCCCTTTGCACACGTTCGATTATGTCATAAAGCCGCCGTTTTGGCAAGAAGTTCCCGGCTCAGTCCGGCTCGCTCAGCTTCACGGCGATCACTCCCCGGCTCACTTCCCAGACGCTGTCCTTCGCCGGCCAGCTGGGCCTTCCCGCCGCGGACCTGACCGCATTTTCATAGGATTCCACGTTCACCTGACCGTACTCCATTCCCAGCACCTGTCCCAGGCCGTTTTCTGTGAAAATTCTTCCGGTCACTCCCACCAGCTCGTCTCCCCAGTTAAAAAAGGAATAGCCGATAGTATCTCCCATCAGACTGTCCTCCGGAAGGACGGGATCCTTCTTTCCCACCAACAGGATCATCACCTGATCCATGTCCTCCGTGTCCGCCACTTCCTCCACCCGGGAATAAATCCGGTTCAGCAGAAGCTGATCATTCCGGCTGACCTCCTCCGCCGTGCGGAAGAGGCCGGTAGTCACCTGCGCCTGTCCCAGAGCGATCACCCCGCAGGCCACACAGAGAACGCCAACTGCAATTTTCCTCACAGCCGGCCGCCCTTTTCCTGACATCCATCCCTTCACAGCCGCCGTCAGATAAACAGTCCAGAAAGCAAAGGCCAGAGGATAAACCATCTGGGCTCTGGCCGGCTGATAATATCCGGTGGCCACCGTCAGATAAAAGGGAGCCGCCGCCGTCATTCCCAGGCTGAAGCAGGCGCACAGCTTCCGCTCTGCGCCTCCGTCCATCCGGATGATCTTCCACCCGGCTGTCAGCACAAATGCCGCCAGCACAGCCCCGGTCCACGGATGATAAAAAATTTCCGTGCTGTTTAAAATCCGCATCACATCGTTATAGATATAATGAAGGCAGATCCGGATTCCCTCCGACCAGTGCATCTGGCCCTCCACATACTGGGAGTAACATCCCGTCACTGCCTTTACCGCCTCAGACAGCAGAACATACAGAACAAAGCAGACTGCAAAAGCCGCCGCAGACCGCAGTCCGGCTGCCAGGAATCCCCCGTTTCTCTCCTCTCCCGTAATTCTGAGGAAATAGGCCATGGCAAACAGCGCCACCAGGGACGCCGCCAGCACCTGGTAGGTCCCCGCCGCCCAGACGCCCAGGCATACCCCCAGAAGGAGCCACAGGGGGCTCTCCTTTTTCCATGCCCATTTCTCCATAAAGTATACGGCTGCCACCGCCAGTCCCATGGCAAAAGCCACCGGGAAAGCCTGGAGAGTAAAGTGAAACTGCTCCGCGAAGCAGGGGCCGGTCAGATAGAGGGCAGGAATCAGCCGCCAGGCCAGAGAAAAATGTTCCCGGCGTCCGCACCAGTCCCAGACCGCGAAGGAGAGCGCAGCTCCCGTTCCCATCAGGGCCAGAATCATCATCAGATTCTCCGTCCAGGGCACCAGTCTCGCAAAGCCGAACAGCTTCTTGGTGAACACCAGCCCGAAGCGCCCGATGCCGATCCAGGAATCCAGCACCTCCTGCTGATCGTTCAGCATGATCTCCGTGTCAATGGACAGGTCCGCCCCGGCAAGCCGTATCCCATAGACAAACAGAACGGTAAAGATGGTCAGGCAGACCATCCCCCGTTCCTGTCTCAGAAATTCTCTCCAGTTGTCCGCAAATCTCCTCCACTGTTCTCCAAACACGCCTGTCTCTCTGCTCCTTCCCCGCCGGGCAAGCCATGTAAAAGTTAATAGTAGTCTGAGCCCCTGCCGGTCCACAGCCGTCTCCATCAGCCCGCAGCAGATGCCGCCGGCAGCCCTATTTTTCCGTTCAGGATTGTAAAACACCGGAAACCTTTGCAGAGGATGCTCAGAAATGACAAAAAAAGAAAAGCAGATGACGGGAATCGAACCCGCCTCCTCAGCTTGGGAAGCTGATATTCTACCGATGAACTACATCTGCTTATATCGGAACACGATTTATTATACCATAAATTTTTTATTTGGCAAGCAAAACTTTCCGAGCAGCGGCAAAATGTTTCGACAACTTCTCTGCAGAATCGGGGCAGTTTCTCCCCTCACAGCACCTTGTTGAGAAAGCTGATGGTTCTCTCCTCCTTCGGATGGCCGAATACCTCCTCCGGCGTTCCTTCTTCCACAATATAGCCTCCATCCATGAAAATGACCCGGTCAGCCACCTCTCTGGCAAAGCCCATTTCATGGGTTACCACCACCATGGTCATGCCGTCAGCTGCCAGCTGCTTCATCACTTCCAGCACCTCTCCCACCATTTCCGGATCCAGCGCGGACGTGGGCTCATCAAAAAGCATAATATCAGGATTCATGGCAAGAGCTCTGGCAATGGCTACCCGCTGCTTCTGACCGCCGGACAGCTGTGCCGGATAGGCGTCCGCCTTATCTGCCAGACCTACTTTATCCAGCAGCTCCATCGCCTTCTCCCGCGCCTCCGCTTTTGTCATCTTTTTCAGCTCCACAGGAGCAATGGTGATGTTTTCCATCACAGTCAGATGGGGAAACAGATTGAAATGCTGAAATACCATACCAATGTTTTCCCTGATTTTATTGAGATTGATCTTTTTGTCGGACATGGCGTGGCCGTCCACCATCACCAGCCCGCCGGTGATGTCCTCCAGACGATTTAGACAGCGCAGAAAAGTGCTCTTTCCGGAACCGGACGGCCCGATCAGGCAGACCACCTCTCCCTCCCCGATCTCAAGGTTGATATCCTTTAAAACCTCCAGACGGCCGAAATTCTTTTTCAGATTTCTGACCACAATTTTACCTTCCATAGGACACTCTCCTCTCCATAATTTTTGCCACCCTGGAAAGAATGGTGCAGATCACCAGGTAGAACAGGGCGATGGTCACCCAGATCGCCATGGAACGGGCGGCAGCATTGGCCGTCATCACGTTTCCCCGTTTGGTCAGTTCCGACACGCCGATGACAGAGACCAGAGAAGTATCCTTCAGGGAGATGATAAACTGATTGATGATGGACGGAAGCATGGTGCGGAAAGCCTGGGGAAGAATGATTTTTTTCATGGCCTTTCCGTAGGACATGCCCAGACTTCTGGCCGCCTCCATCTGCCCCTTATCCACAGCCTCTATGCCGCCCCGGATAATTTCCGCCATGTAGGCTCCCGCGTTCAGACTCAGCGTCACCGCTGCCGCTGCGAAGGATCCGCCGAAATTGGCCCACATAAATCCCATGGGACGCAGCACCTGCCCCACTCCATAGTAGATGATCATCGTCTGCACCATGAGCGGCGTTCCCCGGATAATGTCAATATAAATATCGGCCACAAACTTCAGGATCCTATTTCCGGATACCTTAAACAGGCCGAAAATCACTCCGATTATTGTGGCAAAAAACAAACTGACCACCGTCAGCCTGAGCGTCACCATCAGCGCTGACATCAGCGCCGGAAAATTGGCTGTCAATATATCTGCAATCTGCATCATTGCTTCCTACCTGCTTTCCTCTGTTTCTTATGCCGCAGCCGCCAGGCTCGTGAAAAAACTCACTGAGCGCTCATATTATACCATGCACACTGGAAAACCGGACCATCCTGTTCTCGCTTTCCGCTGCCCATGGGTCTGTACCCGCAGTCTGCAGGGAAAATCCGGGGGAATGCCCCGGATTTTCGCCTGCCGGCATTTCTTCTGCATCCGGCTGTATTCCGCCTGCCGGCAGATTTCCCATTTACTTCTGAATGTACGTATCGATGATCTCATCATAGGTGCCATTGGCCTTCAGATCCGCCAGACCGGCATTGATCATCCTCAGAAGCTCTCCGTTCTCGCCCTTCATCACTGCGATTCCGTAATTGTTGGCGGACTCCAGCTTGTCGAGAAGCTTCAGATCCATTCCCTGGCTGATTTCATAACCCATGACGGGATAGTCCTCAAAACAGGCCACCGAGTTGCCCGCCAGCACATCCTGGTACATCATGGCAGAGGTGTCAAACTGCACCACCGTAAATCCATACTCATCGGCGATGGACTCCGCAAACTTGCAGCCTTCCGTTCCCGTCTTTGCCGCCACCTGCTGTCCCGCAAAGTCACTGTAATCGGTGGCGTCAGAAGTGGAAAGAACAGCGCAGCCCACGCCGGACTCAAAATAGGGATCAGAAAAATCATACAGTTCTTCCCGTTCCGGGGTGATGGACATTCCGGCGATCACCGCGTCTGCAGCTCCCGTCTCCATGGCCATTACCGCCGCATTAAAGCCAACTACCTGAAGCTCATAGTCAAATCCCTGGTCTTCCGCTATCGCTTTCAGAAGGTCCAGGTCAATTCCCACCATCTCTCCATTGTCATTTTCAAATTCAAACGGCTTAAAGGTAATATCCGTGGCAATCTGATAAACCTTGCCCGCACCGGTATCCGCCATCTCAGAGCTGCTCTCTGCCGCTCCATCTGCAGCGCTCTCCCCATCTGTCTCCGTATCCGCCGCAGAGGTTCCACTGTCTGTGGAGGCCGCAGTTCCCGACCCAGAGCCTGTTCCCCCGCATCCGACTGCAGATACCGCCATCACCGCTGCCATCGCAATTGCCATCCATTTTTTCATAACCTGTTTCCTCCTCTTCTCTTTAATCCGGTCTCTGGAATATCAAAAGAGGGCGCACCTGTACCGGCAGCGTCCTCTTCGACTTGTTCTCTCAACCATTGACCACACTATAGCACGGCCGCAAATCAAAGTCAATACATTGTTATTATCACAATAAAAAAGTTGTGATTGTGATGATTTTCCCCTCTTTCTTGGAACTGTTTCTGGAAGCTGTTCCGCAATCGGGCAAAAAATGCTGTCGAAAAACGGATATTCTTCCGCTCCCGACAGCATTATGCCTGTGATCATTTTGAAATTGTGTGTTTGTTACTGCGGTTTTTTGGCTTTCATGTACTCGTCCATGGCTTCTGCCACCTTTTTGGAATACTCCACTGCCTGTACCACTGTCTTGGCGCCCATTACCACGTCGCCGGAAGCAAAAATTCCTTCCACCGTGGTCTCACCGTTCTCATCCGTCTCCAGCAGTCCGCTCTTAGTAGCCTTCAGGCCTTCCGTTGTGTTGACCAGCTTATCCTTCGGTCCCTGGCTGACGGAAATAATTACAGAATCAGCGTACACCTGCTCTGTTTCCTCCGAATATCCTGTGACATTCCCATCTTCGTCGTGATAAATTTCTCGGAATACCGGACCGTCGTCATTGATCTCCACCACGCCTTTGTTAAAGCAGAAATGCGCTCCTTCCAGCTTCGCATAATCGGTCTCGTGCTTGCTGGCGCTGATGTGATTGCTTCTGGCATAGAGCGTCACTTCCTTTGCCCCATGGCGCAGAGCCGTCCTGGCCACATCCATGGCAGAATTTCCCATGCCGATGATAGCCACCCGGTCGCCCAGATTGTACACATCAGGATTTACCAGGTAATCAATGGCAAAATGCACATTTCCCAGGGACTCCCCTTTTACGCCCAGGGTCTTCGGACGCCACACGCCGGTTCCGATGAAAATGCTTTCGTAGCCGTCCCGGAACAGATCCTTGATCTCCAGAGCTCCGCCGATGGTTGTATTGGGACGGATCCGGACTCCAATGGACTCCAGTTTCTCCTTATACCGCTCCAGAATGGTCTTCGGAAGCCGGAAATCCGGAATTCCGTACTGCAGGACTCCTCCGATTTTCTCCCTGGAATCAAAGATTGTCACACTGTATCCCTTTTTCGTCAGAAGGATGGCGATGGTGATTCCGGCGGGGCCGGCCCCGATCACAGCCACCTTTCTGCCGTTTTTGGGCTGACATTCAATTTTAATTCTCTCAAAATAAGTATCCGATATGTAGTTCTCAATGCTGCTGATATGCACCGGCTGTCCTTTTCTTCCAAGGACACAGTGCCCCTCGCACTGATTTTCATGATTGCAGACCAGAGAACATACTAAGGACATGGGATTATTCTCAAACAGCATATACGCTGCTTCCTCCAGATGTCCCTCTCTGAGCAGACGGATCATGTCCGGAATAGATGTGTGCACTGGACAGCCCTCTCTGCACATAGGCTTCTTACACTGAAGACAACGGTTCGCCTCATCAATAACATGTACTGCCAACTCAAATTCCTCCTTACATTTTGTTTGTATTCTGCATACAATAACTTATGTTATAATTGTAGCACGAGTAATTGGCAGATACAACTGAGAAGCGCCCGATTTTCTGCACTTTTTTTCAAACAGCTCGTCAGATTTTTCACGGAAATCTGACAGTTAAGAAGGCGTAAATTGCCCTCTGGATGTCCAGGTTCCATTCCAG
>NBJMR02800__coassemble_1692_pt1 | contig 25589 bp, 23 predicted proteins | sample NBJMR02800__metabat2_low_PE_040 | metagenome-assembled genome bin NBJMR02800 | reverse complement strand
CCCACGGGAGCGTGGAAGTGATGCGCCGTTTCCTGGAAGCTTACGGAAAAGAGATGGAGTTCTGCCAGATCCAGTTAAACTATCTGGACTGGGAGTTCCAGGACGCCAAAGAGAAGGTGGAGCTCGTCAGCGGATACGGCATTCCGGTGTGGGTGATGGAGCCTCTCCGGGGCGGAAAGCTGGCTTCCCTGGCAAAGGAGGATGAGGAGAAGTTAAAGGCGCTCCGCCCGGATGAGAAGATTCCGGCCTGGGCCTTCCGGTTCCTTCAGTCCATTCCCCAGGTGACCATGGTGCTCTCCGGCATGTCCAATATGGAGCAGATGGAGGAGAACATCCGCACCTTTGGGGAGGATCGTCCCCTGAATGAGGAGGAGATGAAGACCCTGCTCTCCATCGCCCACGAGATGGTGGGAAAGATCGCCCTTCCCTGCACTGCCTGCCACTACTGCGTGAGCCACTGTCCCCAGGGACTGGACATTCCCAACCTGCTGAGCCTGTACAACGAGCACTGCTTCACCGGCGGCGGATTTATCGCTCCCATGGCCCTGTCTGCCATTCCGAAGGACAAGTGGCCCAGCGCCTGCATCGGCTGCCGCAGCTGTGAGGCGGTATGTCCCCAGCAGATCAAAATCTCTGAGGCTATGGCGGACTTTGCCGGAAAACTGGAGGGATAACCGGAGATGGAATACAGAAAACTTCCGAGAGGAACCGAAGAAATCAGCGTGATCGGGCTGGGCAACAGCTCTTCCGGCGAGGCGGGAGCGAAGGAAACAGAGGCGGTGGTCTCCCTGGCCCTGGAAAACGGAATCAACTATTTTGATATGGCGGCGGCGGATGCCGTGCCCTTTGAGGCCTACGGCCGCGCCACGGCCGGCTGCCGGGAAAAGGTGTATTTCCAGGTCCATTTCGGGGCGGACTACCACACGGGGAAATACGGGTGGACCACAAAGCTGGAGACGATCAAGCGTTCCGTGGACTGGCAGCTGAAAGCTCTGAAGACGGATTATATTGATTTTGGATTCATCCACTGTATCGATGAGCAGAAGGACCTGGATCAGGTGATGGCGGACGGTGTCATCGATCATATCAGGCGGCTGAAGGAGGCGGGAACGGTGCGCCACATCGGCCTTTCCTCCCACACGCCGGCCATCGTCAACCGGCTGCTGGACACCGGAATTCTGGACATGGTCATGTTCAGCATCAATCCCGCCTACGACTACCGCCACGGGGAGTACGCCATCGGGGAAGTGGATGAGCGCCAGGCCCTGTACCGCCGGTGTGAGGCGGAAGGGGTGGGGATTTCCGTGATGAAGGCCTTCAGCGGGGGACAGCTGCTGAATGAAAAGACCTCACCCTTCGGAAAAGCCCTCACGGAATACCAGTGCATCCAGTACGCGCTGGACAAGCCGGGGGTGGTGACCGTTCTCCCCGGTGTGAGAGACCGGAATGACCTGCGGCGTCTGCTGGGATTTTTCCAGGCGTCCCCGGAGGAGAAGGACTATTCCGCCATCGGAACCTTCGCCCCCCGGGACGCGGAGGGAAACTGCGTGTACTGCAACCACTGCCAGCCATGTCCGGCAGGCCTGGATGTGGCTCTGATCAACAAGTACTATGATCTGGCGAAGGCGGGAGACGAGCTGGCGGCAGATCACTATGCCAATCTGGAGAAAAAGGCCTCCGACTGCATCGGCTGCGGCCACTGCGACCGGCGCTGTCCCTTCCATGTGGTTCAGACGGAGCGGATGAAAGAGATCAGCGCCTATTTCGGATAGAGAAGATGGGATAGAAAAGAAGCCTGCTTCCCAGGATTTTCCGCCGGCAGTCTGTACGGGAAAAAGTACAGGATCTGCATGGACGGCCTCTTGAAAACTGCCTGCAATGTCAGTATACTGTATACATAGGCAGCCAAATCCCCGCAGGGACACTGCGGGGATTCTTTTTTACAGCAAGCCTCACAGACGGCTGCCCGTGGGGGCCCGGCAGGCGGCCTGCCTGCGTCAATGACAATCGTCAGAGAGGAGAACCGCTATGGAGTACAGAAAATACGGCAGCGACTATGTGGTGAGAATGGATAAAGGAGAGGAGATCCTGGCCTGTGTGGAGGAAGTCTGCAGAAAAGAGCAGATCCGTCTGGGCAGCTTAAGCGGACTGGGAGCGGTGGGAGCCGTGGACCTGGGAGTGTTTGACACAAAAGAATTCCGTTACCGGACAGAGACCTACCAGGGAGATTTTGAGATTGCCTCCTGCACCGGCAATATTTCCACCATGGATGGAAACACCTATCTTCACGTCCACGCAGTGATTGCCAACAGCGCGAAGGGGGAGGTGCACGGCGGCCATCTCAGCCGCGGAGTGATCAGCCTCACGGGAGAATTTGTGCTTCACGCCATCGACGGCGAAGTGGATCGGAAGTACTCTCCGGAAGTGGGATTAAATCTGATCCGTTTTGAGCAGTAAAAAAATATTCTCAGACTCCAATTTCTGCTTTACATCAACGCGTTAAAGTGGTATGCTGATGGGAAAGCGGGTCCGGACGGTAATCAGAAAGCCGGACCGGAAAGGAGAACGAATGAAGAGAATCGTTTTAAAATGCGGCCGCCTTTTCTGCGGCGTGGATGAGACCGTTCAGGAAAATATGGCCGTGACAGTGGAGGATAACCGCATTGTCGGAGTAGCTCCCTGGAAGGACGGATGCGCTCCGGCAGACGGGGAAGTGGTGGATCTGTCCGATAAGTTTGTGACTCCCGGACTGATCGACGCTCACGTCCACGTGAATATGAACGGAGAACCCAACACCGACAATCTGGCAAAGCTCACCACAGGAGAATTTGCCCTGGTATCCATGGTAAACGCCCAGAACGACTTAATGGCCGGCTTTACCACCATCCGGGACGAGGGGGCTGTGGGATTTTCCGATGTGGCTCTGCGGGACGCCATCAATAAGGGAATGGTTGCCGGACCCAGAATGTTTGTCTCCGGAATGGCTATCAGCTCCACCGGCGGCCACGGAGATTCCAGCTTTGGCCCCGGCGTGACGGGAGGGGCTATGGCCAGCATCGTAAACAGCCCGGACGAGGCCAGACGGGCGGCCCGCTACACCTTCAAGTACGGGGCGGACCAGATCAAGATCATGGCCACCGGCGGTGTGATGAGCTTCGGCGACGAGCCGGGAGCTCCCGAACTGAGCCTGGAGGAGATGAAGGCTGCCCTGGATATCGCCAACAGCCGGGGACGGATCTCCTCCGCCCACGCTCACGGAGCGGAGGGTATTAAGAACGCCATCTGGGCGGGCATTACCTCCATCGAGCACGGAATGCTCATCGACGATGAGGGAATGGAGCTGATGAAGAATCACGGCACCTACCTGATTCCCACCATCATCGCCGCATACCAGATCGTAGAATTCGGCAAGACCGGCGCCCTGGCCCCCTGGATGGTGAAGAAGGCGGATCTCTGCCTGCAAAACCACGGGGAGCACTTGAAAAAGATGATCTCCATGGGAATCAACATCGGCTTTGGTACCGACAGCGGAACCTGCTTCAACCGCCACGGCGAGCAGGCTCTGGAGTTTGAACTGATGACCCGCTGCGGCTTTACCCCAATCCAGACTCTTCTGGCTGCCACGAAGGTCAACTCCCGCCTGTTAAAGTGGGACGACCGGATCGGCTCCATTGAAGAAGGAAAGCTGGCGGATATCGCAGCCTTTGACGGCGATCCGCTGAAAGACATTACAGCCATGACCCGCTGCGCCTTCGTCATGAAGGACGGCGTCGTGTACAAACATTGATCGGGGAGGGACGAACATGAAGCAGGTTATCAAATGCGGCCATCTCTTTGACGTAAATGAGAAAGCGTTCAAGGCGCAGGCCAATGTATACATAGACGGAAATGTGATTGAGAAGGTGGTATACGGCGAGGACCAGACCGAAGAGGGCTGGGAGATCGTGGATCTGACCGGCAAGTATGTGATGCCCGGCTTTATCGACTGCCATGTCCATCTGAACATGGACGGGGAGCCGGACGGAACGGCCTCCATGTCGTCGGCCACTGACGGAGATATGGCTTTAAAGGCTTACGTGTACGCCATGAGGGACCTGATGGCCGGATTTACGGGAGTCCGGGATGAGGGCTCTGTGGGATTTACGGACATTGCCTTACGAAACACCATCGAGAAAGGCCTGGTGAAAGGCCCCAGAATCTTCTGCAGCGGCATGCCTCTGGGCACCACCGGCGGACACGCCGATTCCCATTTTAATCCCTATATAGGCGGAAGAACTTCCATGGGCATCATCGTGGACAGCCCGGACGCCGGAAGGGCGGCTGCCAGGGAGAATTTCAAGCGGGGAGCGGATCAGATCAAGCTGATGGCCACCGGAGGAGTGATGTCTGTGGGAGATGACCCGGGCGCGCCGGAGTTTACGGTGGAGGAGATGAAAGCCATCTGCGACGAAGCGAAGCGGAAAGGAAAGCTGACCAGCGCCCACACCCACGGAACCCTGGGCATCAAATGGGCGGTGGAAGCCGGCGTGGAGACCATCGAGCACGGCACCATGCTGGATGAGGAAGGGGTACAGATGATGCTGGACAACGGCACCTGGCTGGTACCCACCCTCTGCGCTCCCTATAATATTATGAGGTACGGCGTGGAGGCCGGCATCCCCCAGGAGATGGTGGACAAGTGTTCTCTGGTGGCTGAGCGCCACAAACAGTCCACGAAGATGGCCTACGAGGCGGGAGTGAAAATCGCCTTCGGAACGGACACCGGCACGCCTTTCAGCGCCCACGGTTCCCAGGCTCTGGAATTTGAACTCCTGGTAAACGACGGCTTTCGGCCGGAGGATGCCATTCTGTCCGCCACGAAAAACGCGGCCCAGATGCTTCACTGGGACGAAAAGGTAGGCGCTGTGGAGGCCGGAAAGCTGGCGGACATTGTGGCTGTGGATTCGGATCCCATCGCCGACATCCGCGCCCTTCAGAATGTCACCTTCGTGATGAAGGACGGAGAGATTTTCAAGAAATAAGAGGGAGCGATTTCTCTGAGAAATTTCCCTGAGAAAATACGGCGGCGGCCGGAGAATCTGCGGAAGAGGCAGGCTCCGGCCGCTTTTTCCTCTTGGCCCTTTTTTCGGAAACAGCTTTTCAAATTTCCGGGAATATGTTATACTTTTCAGAGTAGAAAACTTCCCCCGGGAAGATGACGACAAGAGAGGTTAAACATGAAGACAAACCGTGTATTGCTGAAATTAAGCGGCGAGGCTCTGGCCGGACCGAAAAAGACAGGCTTTGACGAGGATACTGTGCGGGAGGTCGCCAGACAGGTGAAGATTTCCGTAGATCAGGGCGTTCAGGTGGGAATTGTCATCGGAGGCGGCAATTTCTGGCGGGGACGCACCAGCAATGCCATCGACCGCACGAAGGCGGACCAGATCGGAATGCTGGCCACTGTGATGAACTGCATTTACGTCTCGGAGATTTTCCGGACGGAGGGCATGAAGACCCAGATTTTCACCCCCTTCCTCTGCGGCTCCATGACGGAACTGTTCTCCAAGGACAAGGCCAATACATGCTTTGAGGAGGGAATGGTGGTATTCTTCGCCGGAGGGACAGGCCATCCCTATTTCTCCACGGACACCGGCATCGTGCTGCGCGCCATTGAGATGGATGCGGACTGCATTCTGCTGGCAAAGTCCATTGACGGAATCTATGACAGCGATCCGAAGCTGAATCCGGACGCGAAGCGCTACGATACCATTTCCATCCAGGAAGTGATCGACAAGCAGCTGGCAGTGGTGGATCTCACGGCGTCCATCATGTGCATGGAGCACAAAATGCCCATGGCGGTGTTTGACTTAAATGAGAAGGACAGCATTGCCAACGCCATGACAGGAAAAATAAACGGCACGGTAGTGACCGTATAACTAGGAGGATATATGGACAAGGAAAAATTACAGATTTATGAGACAAAGATGAACAAATCCCTGGATGCTCTGCAGAATGAGTATGCGTCCATCCGGGCCGGACGGGCCAATCCCCATGTACTGGATAAATTAAAGGTGGATTATTACGGAAGCCCCACCCCCATCCAGCAGGTGGGCAATATTTCCGTTCCCGAGGCCAGAATGATCGTGATCCAGCCCTGGGAGAAGAGCCTGCTCAAGGCCATTGAGAAGGCGATCCTGACCTCCGATTTGGGAATCAATCCCACCAATGACGGCAGCGTGATCCGTCTGGTATTTCCGGAGCTGACGGAGGAGCGAAGAAAAGAGCTGGCGAAGGATGTGAAGAAGAAGGGAGAGGCCACCAAGGTGGCGATCCGCAACATCCGCCGGGATGCCAACGACGCGTTCAAGAAGATGGAGAAGGCGGACGAGATTTCCGAGGACGATTTAAAAGAGGCGGAGGAGAAGATCCAGAAGCTGACAGACAAGATGGTGGCGGAAGTGGACAAGGCCGTCGAGAACAAGACGAAGGAGATCATGACAGTTTAATAAAAAAGGAATATATGGGGGCGGGAGCAAGACACCGCCCCTGTTTCCCGTTTATCTGCCGGCAGCGGTGTGGAGGAGTATATGGAAGAGAATAAGAACAATCTGGTGATTCCGGATCACGTGGCGCTGATCCTGGACGGAAACGGCCGCTGGGCCAAAAAGAGAGGACTTCCCAGAACCATGGGACATAAAGAAGGCTGCGTCACCGTGGAGAAGACGGTGGAGATCGCGGCCAGGATGGGAATTAAGTACCTGACGGTCTACGGATTTTCCACGGAAAACTGGAAGCGGTCCGTGGAGGAAGTGGGGGCCCTGATGCAGCTGTTCCGCTATTATATGGTGCGGCTGCTGAAGATCGCCAAGGCCAACAATGTGCGGGTGAAGATGATCGGCGAGAGAAGCCGGTTCGACAAAGATATTGTGGAAGGAATCAACCGCCTGGAGCGGGAGACGAAGGACAACACCGGTCTGACCTTTGTGATCGCCGTCAATTACGGCGGGCGGGATGAGATCGTCCGGGCCGCCAGAAGGATGGCGGAGGATCTGGAGACAGGGAAGCTGAAGAAGGAGGAGATCACAGAGCCTGTGTTTGCCTCCTATCTGGATACGGCGGGAATCCCGGATCCGGATCTGCTCATCCGCACCAGCGGAGAGCTCCGGCTTTCCAATTATCTGCTGTGGCAGCTGGCCTACACGGAGATATACGTCACCGACTGCCTGTGGCCTGATTTTGACAAAGAGGAATTAGAAAAAGCCATCGCTGCGTACAATAAGAGAGACAGAAGATTCGGCGGCGTGAAGACCACTTAGACCGAAGGGAGGAGTAACTATGTTTACCACAAGACTGATCAGCGGCATCGTGCTGGTGGCGGCGGCCCTGGTGGTGGTCATCACCGGCGGCCCGCTGCTGTTTGCCGTAAACTGCGCCATCTCCTTCATCGGCCTCTTTGAATTTTACCGGGTGCTGGGAATCGAGAAGAATGCGGTGGGAGTGGCCGGCTACCTGTCGGCGGCGGCTTATTTCGGCATTCTCTGGTTCGGCGGCCAGCAGTATGTGGAATTTGTGATCATCCTGACGGTTATGCTGCTCATGACCATCTACGTGGTCACCTTCCCCGCCTACAAGACAGACCAGGTGACGGGAGCCGTGTTCGGCGTCCTCTACGTGCCGGTCATGCTGTCCTACTTATACCAGACCAGGACCATGCCTGACGGCGCCTATCTGGTATGGCTGATCTTTTTAAGCTCCTGGGGATGCGACACCTGCGCCTACTGCACGGGAATGCTCTTCGGAAAGCACAGGCTGGCCCCGGTGCTCAGCCCGAAAAAGTCCGTGGAGGGCGCTGTGGGAGGCGTGGTCGGAGCGGCCCTTCTGGGGCTGATCTACGGCGCCGTATTCGGCGGCCATATGCTGGAGGTGGAAAATCCCATGTTTTCCTGCGCTCTGGCCTGTGCCATCGCCGCGGTGATCTCCCAGATCGGAGATCTGGCGGCCTCGGCGGTGAAGCGCAACCACAATGTAAAGGACTACGGCCATCTGATCCCGGGACACGGAGGAATCCTGGACCGGTTTGACAGCATGATCTTTACGGCTCCGGCCATATTTTTTGCCGTCAACTTTATCGCGGTGAACATCCTCCAGGGAGGACACTGACCGCGGCCTGACGGCTCATACAGAAGGAGAGAACCCACAATGAGGCGAATTGCGATTTTGGGATCCACCGGTTCCATCGGCACACAGACCCTGGAAGTGGTGGAGCAGAATAAAGATATAGAAGTGACGGCCCTGGCGGCGGGAAGCAATATCCTCCTGCTGGAGCAGCAGATCCGGAAATTTCATCCCCGGCTGGCTGCGGTCTGGTCGGAGGAAAAGGCGAAGGAACTGAGGACTGCCGTGGCGGATCTGGACGTGAGGATAGAAGCCGGCATGGACGGCCTGATTGCCGTGGCCACAGAGGAGAAGGCACAGACGGTGGTCACCGCCGTGGTGGGGATGATCGGCATCCTGCCCACCATCGCCGCCATTCAGGCGGGCAGGGACATCGCCCTGGCCAACAAGGAAACTCTAGTGACGGCAGGCCACCTGATCATTCCCATGGTGAAGGAACAAGGTGTCCGGCTGCTGCCGGTGGACAGCGAGCACAGCGCCATTTTCCAGTGCCTGAACGGAGAGCACGGAAACCGGATCCAGAAGATCCTGCTCACCGCCTCCGGCGGCCCCTTCCGGGGATGGACCAGGGAGCAGATGAAGAATATTCAGGTGGAGGACGCCTTAAAGCATCCCAACTGGTCCATGGGGAGAAAGATCACCATCGACTCCTCCACCATGGTGAACAAGGGCCTGGAGGTGATGGAGGCCAGATGGCTTTTCGGCGTGGAGATGGATCAGGTGCAGGTGGTGGTTCAGCCCCAGAGCGTGATCCACTCCATGGTGGAGTTTGAGGACGGGGCAGTGATGGCCCAGCTTGGCACCCCGGATATGAAGCTGCCCATCCAGTACGCCCTGTATTATCCGGAGAGACGGCCGCTGGCGGGGGATCGGCTGGATTTCTGGAAATTGAAGGAGATCCGCTTTGAAAAACCGGACTTTGAAAATTTCCCGGCGCTTTCCCTGGCTTACCGGGCGGGAAAGACGGGAGGATCTCTTCCCACCGTGTTCAACGCTGCCAACGAACGGGCGGTGAGCATGTTTTTAAATCGAAAAATCGGGTATCTTACCATAGTGGATATCATCGAGAGCGCCATGGAGCGCCATCAGGTGATCTCCGACCCATCCGTGGAGCAGATTCTGGAGACGGAGCGGGAAACCTACGACTATATCGAAAGCAGGTGGTAATTTGCTGAATATCATAGCGGCGGTTCTGGTGTTCGGACTGATCGTGCTGGTGCACGAGTTTGGGCACTTTCTGCTGGCAAAACTGAACGGCATCGGCGTGGTGGAATTTTCCATCGGCATGGGGCCGAGACTCTGCAGCTGGCAGAGGGGAGAGACCAGATATTCTTTGAAGATCCTGCCCTTCGGCGGCTCCTGCATGATGCTGGGGGAAGATGAGAAGGACGCGGATCCCAAAGCCTTCAACAACAAATCTGTCTGGGCCAGGATTTCCGTGGTGTTTGCCGGACCGGCTTTCAACTTTATTCTGGCATTCCTCTTTGCGGTGATCATTGTGATGAACATCGGCTACCAGAAATTCCAGATCAGCGATGTGACGGAGGGATCTCCGGCGGCGGAGGCCGGGCTTCAGCCCGGGGACGTGATTACCAGAGTCAACAGCCGGAAGATCACGGCCTATGAGGATGTACAGGTATATATGCTGGCGAATCCGGGGGAGACTCTCCGCATCCGCTACAACCGCCCCGCAGAGGACGGTTCCTGGGAGACGGGGGAGACCGTGCTGACTCCGAAATATTCGGAGACGGAGGGGCGCTACCTGATGGGTGTTACTTTCACCAGCCGGTATGTGAAGGCGGAGAGCCTGGGAGAGCTGGCCTACTACAGCGCCTACCAGGTGAAATACTGCGTCACCTCCACCTTTGACAGCCTGAAAATGCTGTTTACCAGACAGGTGCAGGTGGATGAGGCGGTGGCAGGCCCGGTGCGGATTGTGGCTATGATCGGGGAGAATGTGGAGGAGAGCCGGGAGATCGGGATCTCCGTCATGCTTCTGACCCTCTGCTACTGGAGCCTGATTTTAAGCGCCAGCCTGGGGATTATGAATCTTCTTCCCATCCCGGCTCTGGACGGGGGAAGGCTGGTGTTTCTCATCATCGAGGCCATACGGGGAAAGGGCATCGACCAGGAGAAGGAGGGCATGGTCCACATGGCCGGCCTGCTGATCCTCATGGCCCTTATGGTGTTTGTGCTGTTTAATGACATACGGAGCCTGCTGTGAGGAAGGGTCCGGAGTGAAAAAGATACGGAGGAACTTATGAGAGAGCGGACAAAAACGGTTCAGATCGGATCGGTGGCCATCGGCGGCGGAAATCCTGTGGCCATCCAGTCCATGTGCAATACAAAAACGGAGGACTGGGAGTCCACGGTAAACCAGATCCTGCGCCTGGAACGGGCAGGCTGCGAGATCGTCCGTGTGGCGGTGCCCACCATGGAGGCGGCGAAGGCTTTAAGGGAGATCAAATCCCGGATTCACATCCCCCTGGTGGCGGATATCCATTTTGACTATCGGCTGGCCATTGCCTCCATAGAGAACGGGGCGGACAAGATCCGCATCAACCCGGGAAATATCGGAAACGCCGAGCGGGTTCAGGCGGTGGTGGACCGGGCGAAGGAGCGGAATATTCCCATCCGCGTCGGGGTCAACAGCGGTTCCCTGGAGAAGGAGCTGCTGGCCAAATACGGCGGAGTCACCGCGGAAGGCCTGGTGGAGAGCGCCATGCAGAAAGTGGAGATGATCGAGGACATGGGATATGACAATCTGGTGATCAGCATCAAGTCCTCAGACGTTCTCATGTGCGTAAAGGCCCATGAGCTGATTGCCCAGCGGACCGATTATCCCCTCCATGTGGGAATTACGGAGGCGGGTACTGTCTTCTCCGGCAATATCAAGTCGGCGGTGGGACTGGGAATCATCCTCTATCAGGGAATCGGCGATACCATCCGGGTGTCTCTGACGGGAGATCCGGTGGAGGAGGTGAAATCCGCCAAGGTGATTCTGCGGACCCTGGGCCTGAGAAAGGGAGGCATCGAGGTGGTGTCCTGCCCCACCTGCGGCCGCACCAGGATCGATCTGATCCGTCTGGCCAATGAGGTGGAGACCATGGCGGCGGAATTTGACGATCTGGACGGCGTGAAGGTGGCGGTTATGGGCTGCGTGGTCAACGGGCCCGGAGAGGCGAGAGAGGCGGATGTGGGAATTGCGGGAGGCATCGGCGAGGGGCTGCTGATCCGGAAGGGTCAGGTGATCCGCAAGGTGCCGGAGGCAGAGCTTCTGTCCACTCTCCGTCAGGAACTGGAGGCAATGCGTTTGGAGAGAAGGAATTGACATGGCAAAAACATTTCTGGAAGTTTTTCCGGAATTACATATAGACGAGGAACTGGGGGAGCTTTTGAAACTGGTGGAGGTGGAACGTGTCACCTCCAACCGGGATCACAGCTCCATCCGCATTTATATCGCCAGCCCCCGGCTGATCGGGAAGCGGAGCATCTATGATCTGGAAAAGGGCATCAAAAACCAGCTGTTTCCCGGCAAGCAGCTGACGGTAAAGATTATGGAAAAATACCGCCTCTCCAGCCAGTACACGCCGGAGACCCTGCTGAACGTGTACCGGGACAGCCTGCTGCTGGAGCTGAAAAATTACAGCATCATCGAGTACAGCATCTTCCGGAAGGCGGAGTGCACGTTCCCGGAGCCGGATCTGCTCCACATGACGGTGGAGGACACCATGGTGAACCGGGAAAAGGCCGGGGAATTAAAACGGGTGCTGGAAAAAATCTTTCACGAACGGTGCGGAATCCCGGTGGAGATCCAGTTTGAGTATATTCCGCCGAAGGAAAACCGGATGAGGAAACAGAAGGAACTTCAGCTGTCCAGGGAGGTGGAGGAGATCACCATGCGCTCCGCCGTGGGCAGCCGGATGGCTGCCGGCGGGGAAGATCAGGATGGCTTCTGGGACCGGGCCATGGCCATGGCGCAGGACAGCTATGTGCTGCCGGAGGAGGACGCCGCCCCCTGGGAGGCGGTCCCTGCCCCTGCGGCTGCTTCCGCTTCCGGTTCTACCCGGCAGGCCGCCGCTCCAAAGAAAAAAGAGGCGGCAGCCGGGAAATCCGGTTTCGGCGGCAGAAACGGCGGCCATCAGAAAAACGGCTTTAAGAGGTCCGACCAGGGGAAAGGCGATTTCCGCCGGTCCTACCGCCGTTCGGACAACCCGGACGTGCTCTACGGCCGGGATTTTGAGGGGGATGCCACGGAGATCGACAAGATCGACGGAGCCATCGGGGAGACCATTCTCCGGGGAAAAATCATCCACAAGGACAGCCGGGAGCTGCGCAGCGGCAAGACTATGTTCATGTTCGACGTGACGGATTTCACCGACACCATGACGGTGAAGATCTTCGCCGAGGGGGATGCTCTGGAGGATCTGAAGGCGGCGGTGAAGGAAGGCACTTTCGTCCGGGTTAAGGGCGTGATCACCGTGGACAAGTTCGACGGAGAGCTGACCTTAAGCTCCGTGGCGGGAATCAAAAAGAGCGAGGATTTCACGGGAAAGCGGATGGACAACAGCCTGGAGAAGCGGGTGGAGCTCCACTGCCACACGAAGATGAGCGACATGGACGGGGTGTCTGAGGTGAAGGACATCATCAAGCGGGCGAAAAAGTGGGGAATGGACGCCATCGCCGTCACCGACCACGGCTGCGTTCAGGCCTTTCCCGACGCCAATCACGCCCTGGACAAGGGAGACGAGTTCAAGGTGATCTACGGGGTGGAAGGGTATCTGGTGGACGATCTAAAGCAGCTGGTGGACCATCCCAGAGGCCAGTCCCTGGACGGGGATTTTGTGGTCTTTGACCTGGAGACCACCGGCTTAAGCCCGGAGAAAAACAGGATCATTGAAATCGGTGCCGTCCGGGTGAGCGGCGGGGAGATTGTGGATAAATTCAGCACCTTCGTCAATCCGGAGGTGCCCATCCCCTTTGAGATCGAGAAGCTGACCAGCATCAATGACGCCATGGTCATCGGCGCGCCGAAGATCGAGGAGGCCCTGCCCCGGTTTCTGGAATTCTGCGGGGACGCGGCCCTGGTGGGTCACAACGCGGCCTTTGATGTGAGCTTTGTGGCTCACAGCGCCGCCAGACTGGGCCTTCCCTTCGACCCCACGGTGCTGGACACGGTGACCCTGGCCCAGCACCTGCTTCCCAACTTGAACCGGTATAAGCTGGACACGGTGGCAAAAGCCCTGAATGTCTCTCTGGAAAACCACCACCGGGCCGTGGACGACGCCGGGGCCACGGCGGAGATCTTCGCCGCCTTTGTGGCCATGCTGAAGGACCGGGGAGTGGAGGACGTGGATCAGTTAAACGCCATGAGCCAGATGTCGGCGGAGATGATCAGAAAGATGCCCACTTACCACGTGATCATCCTGGCAGACAGCGACGAGGGACGGGTGAACCTGTACCGCCTGGTGTCTTTCTCCCATCTGGATTATTTTGCCAGAAGGCCCAGAATTCCCAAGAGCCTGCTGCAGAAGTACCGGAAAGGGCTGATCATCGGCTCCGCCTGCGAAGCCGGGGAGCTCTACCAGGCTCTGCTGCGGGGAGCCTCCGACGCGGCCATCGCCCGTCTGGTGAATTTCTACGATTACCTGGAGATCCAGCCCCTGGGCAACAATGCCTTTATGCTGAAGGACGAGAAGAGTACGGTCAAGACCTGGGATGACCTGATTGCCATCAATAAAAAGATCGTGGAGCTGGGAGAGAAGTTCGGCAAGCCGGTGTGCGCCACCTGTGACGTCCATTTCCTGGATCCGGAGGACGAGATCTACCGCCGGATCATCATGGCGGGACAGGGTTTTAAGGACAGCGACGAGCAGGCGCCCCTGTACCTGCGGACCACGGAGGAGATGTTAAAGGAATTTGAGTACCTGGGGCCCAACAAGGCCTATGAGGTGGTGGTGACCAACACCAGAAAGATCGCCGCCCGGTGCCAGAAGATCTCTCCGGTCCGCCCGGACAAATGTCCGCCGGTGATCCCGGATTCGGACAAGACCCTGCGCAAGATCTGCTATGACCGGGCCCACGAGATCTACGGGGAGGAGCTTCCGGAGATCGTGGTGGCCAGGCTGGAGCGGGAGTTGAATTCCATTATCAGCAACGGGTTCGCGGTGATGTACATCATCGCCCAGAAGCTGGTGTGGAAGTCCAACGAGGACGGCTATCTGGTGGGTTCCAGAGGATCGGTGGGATCCTCCTTTGTGGCCACCATGGCGGGAATCACGGAGGTGAATCCCTTAAGTCCCCATTACATCTGTCCTAACTGCCATTACTACGATTTCGACTCGGAGGAGGTAAAGAAATTCGGGGGAATGGCCGGCTGCGACATGCCGGACAAACTCTGCCCCGTGTGCGGCAGACCCTTAAAGAAGGAAGGGTTTGACATTCCCTTTGAGACGTTCCTGGGATTTAAGGGGAACAAGGAGCCGGATATCGACCTGAATTTCTCCGGCGAATACCAGAGCAAGGCCCACGACTACACGGAGGTGATTTTCGGGAAGGGACAGACCTTCCGGGCCGGCACCATCGGCACCCTGGCGGACAAGACGGCTTACGGCTATGTGAAAAACTATTTTGAGGAGCACGGGGTCCGGAAGAGAAACTGCGAGATCAACCGGATCGTCCAGGGCTGCGTGGGGGTGCGCCGGACCACGGGACAGCACCCGGGAGGCATCATCGTGCTGCCTCTGGGGGAGGAGATCTACTCCTTCACCCCGGTGCAGCATCCGGCCAACGACATGACCACCTCCACCATCACCACCCATTTTGACTACCACTCCATCGACCACAACCTGCTGAAGCTGGACATTCTGGGACACGATGATCCCACCATGATCCGGATGCTTCAGGACTTAACCGGTCTGGATCCGGTCAAGGACATCCCCCTGGATTCCCCGGAGGTGATGAGTCTGTTCCAGGACACCAGCGCCCTGGGAATCCAGCCGGAGGACATCGGCGGCTGCAAACTGGGGGCTCTGGGTGTGCCGGAGTTCGGCACGGATTTCGCCATGCAGATGCTCATCGACACCAAGCCGAAGTACTTCTCCGACCTGGTGCGCATCGCCGGTCTGGCCCATGGAACGGATGTGTGGCTGGGAAACGCCCAGACCCTGATCCTGGAGGGAAAGGCCACCATTCAGACTGCCATCTGTACCCGTGACGACATTATGATTTATCTGATCCAGATGGGACTGGACCAGGAGCTGTCCTTCACCATCATGGAGAGCGTCCGGAAGGGAAAAGGACTGAAGCCGGAGTGGGAGGAGGAGATGAAGGCCCACGGGGTGCCGGACTGGTATATCGGCTCCTGCAAGAAGATCAAGTACATGTTCCCCAAAGCCCATGCGGCGGCCTACGTGATGATGGCCTGGCGGATCGCCTACTGCAAGGTGTTCTATCCCCTGGCCTACTACGCAGCCTTCTTTTCCATCCGGGCCAGCGGCTTTTCCTATGAGCTGATGTGCCAGGGAAGAGAGCGGCTGGAGTATCATCTGGAGGACTACAAAAAGCGGTCGGACACCCTGACCCAGAAGGAACAGGCCACCCTCCGGGATATGCGCATCGTCCAGGAGATGTACGCCAGAGGATATGAGTTTATGCCCATTGACATTTACCAGGCAAAAGCCAGACATTTCCAGATCATCGACGGGAAGCTGATGCCGTCCCTCTCCAGCATTGACGGCCTGGGAGAGAAGGCGGCGGAGGCCATTGTGGACGCGGTCATGGACGGGCCGTTCCTGTCAAAGGAGGACTTCCGCAGCCGTACCAAAGTCAGCAAGACCATCTGTGATCTGATGGCGGATCTGGGGCTGCTGGGGGATCTTCCGGAGAGCAACCAGCTGTCCCTGTTTGATCTGGTAAGCTAAAAAAGGATGACAGACCGCCGCCCCGCCAGGGGCGGCAGAGAAAGAGGGGTTAAAAAATGACAGCGGCAATTTATTTTTCACCGACCTATACTTCCAAAAAGGGAGCGGAAGCCATCGCCGCAAAGATGGCAGGGGACGGAGAAATCCTGTCCATAGATGTGACAAAGAAGGACGCCTGCCCGGAAAAGACGGAATTTGACTCCGACGATCTGGTGGTGTTCGGAGCCCCCGTCTACGGGGGACGGCTCTACCGGGGCTGCAGAGAGCGGTTCCGCCGGTTTGTGGGGAAGGGGACTCCCTGCGTGATCACCGTCACCTACGGAAACCGTCATTACGACGACGCCCTAATTGAGCTGTTTGACCTGGTGCGGGAGCAGGGCTTCCGGCCTCTGGCGGCCGCGGCCCTGGTGGGACAGCACACCTACGGTCATATCCAGGTGGGCCGTCCGGATGAGACAGATCTTGCGGAGGACCGGGACTTTGCCCTCCGGGCTGCCCAGAACCTGGAGGACGGCGTGTTTCTGGAGACTGTGCCCGGCAATCGTCCCTATGTGAAGGGGGACGAGGGCGGAAAGGGAGGAAACTTCCGCCCCCTCACCTCCGAAGCCTGTACCGGCTGCGGCCTGTGCGTCCGGGAGTGCCCGGAGGGGGCCATCGGGGAGGACTGCCGAACCATCGACCCGGAAGCCTGCATCTCCTGCTTCCGCTGTATCCGGATCTGTCCGACGGGGGCTAAAAACATGGACGTGCCGGCCTACCAGGAGTTTGCGGAAGAATTTTCCAGGAAACTGTCGCAGCCCAGAAAAAATGAATATTTCCTGTAGAAACAGGGCTTAAAACAGGGGAACTGTGTCAGAATTTTCCGACCGTTTTCCGGAATAAGAAAAGTTTCTCTCTCATAGACATAATATTAGCTTACGGGCAAATAATAAGGTCAAGAAAGAGGAGAGATACTATGTCGGAAAAAATGATGGAAAACAACAAGGTCAGCGTAATCGGGGAGATCGTGTCCGGTTTCACCTTCAGCCACGAGGTATTCGGCGAGGGCTTTTACATGGTGAGCGTGGCGGTGAACCGGCTGAGCGAGCAGGTGGATGTGATTCCCCTGATGATTTCCGAACGTCTGCTGGATGTGGACAAAAATTACGAGGGCTGTACGGTGGAGGCCATCGGTCAGTTCCGTTCCTATAACCGCCACGAGGGGACGAAAAACCGTCTGGTGCTGTCGGTGTTCGTGCGGGAGATCAATTTTCTGGAGGAATTTACAGACTACACCAAGACCAACCAGATCTATCTGGACGGCTATATCTGCAAGGAACCGGTATACCGGAAAACTCCTCTGGGAAGGGAGATCGCCGATCTTCTGCTGGCGGTGAACCGTCCTTACGGAAAGTCGGATTACATACCCTGCATCTCCTGGGGCAGAAATGCCCGATACGCCTCCGGGTTTCAGGTGGGCGTCAGGGTCCGGGTCTGGGGACGGGTTCAGAGCCGGGAGTACACCAAGAGGCTGAGCGAGACAGAATGTGAGAAGCGGGTGGCCTACGAGGTCTCCGTCAGCAAGCTGGAGTGCGTGGACCAGCAGTGAGGGGGCCGGGGGGAAGGCACAGAGTGAGAGCTGAGTGGGAGAAATCTCCCGCAAATCTTGCAAAATATGGAAAAATGTGGTACGATTAGCTGAAATTGAACGACGCTTATGAGGTGAAAACATGGATAAAGGGACTGTTCAGGTAATCTACGGCACCGGCAAGGGGAAGACCGGCGCAGCCCTGGGGCGGGCGATACAGATGCTGAATCAGGGAAAGACCGTGATCGTCATCCAGTTTATGAAGGGCAGTACGGTCAAAACTGATTCTGATATATTAAAGCGGCTGGAACCGGAAATGAAAGTGTTTCGCTTTGAGAAGCAGGCGGTTGGATTTAAGGATCTCTCCCCCGGTGAGAAGCGGGAGGAATTAATGAATATCCGCAACGGCCTGAATTTCGCGAACAAGGTCATCCGCACCGGTGAGTGCGATCTGCTGATTCTGGACGAGATCCTGGATCTGCTGGAATATGGGATTCTGACTCTGGAGGAGCTTCAGTCCCTGATCGGGGAAAAGGAAGACGATATGGAGCTGATCCTGACGGGAAAGAGCTGTCCCGACGGGCTGAAGGCCTTTGTGGACTGTATCTCCCACCTGGAAAACGAGTGCATTTCCCGGTAGAGAGGAGACAGGTCCCCAACCGGCAGCCCTGGGCGGGTTTTGCAGTCAGCGGTTCCGGGGATCCGGTTGACATTTTCAGACAATAGTGATACGATAGGCACAGAGAAAAGGTAGAGGTTGCGCGACTTAAAAGTATTCCGACGGATGCCGCAGGGGCGTGAGACGGAGGAAGAAAGGGAGGAGCGCCGAAGGAAACCGCCTCCTGCAGACGGAATCCTGGGCATACGGTTAAGAACCGTGTGACTGTCATCCGGACCGGATGGAGAGCTACTGAAAGGATTGTGCAATGGCAATTTCAAGAGGGCTGTCCGGAAGGATAGCCTTTTTGTTTCACAGGAATCTGCTTCTCCTGTGAGACCACATACAATCAGTTCTTTCAAAGGAGGAAAAACATATGGCAATTTTTGAGGGTGCGGGAGTAGCGCTGATCACCCCGTTCCATGAGGACGGATCGGTCAATTATGAAAAACTGGAGGAGCTGGTGGAGGAGCAGATTGCCGGCGGCATTGACGCCATTATCGCCTGCGGCACGACGGCGGAGTCCGCCACTCTGGATCACGAGGAGCACAATGCCGTCATTCGCTTTGTCTGCGAGAGAGTGAAGGGACGGGTGCCGGTGATCGCCGGGACAGGATCCAACTGTACTCAGACGGCGGTGGAGCTCTCTCTGGAGGCGAAGAAATCGGGGGCGGACGGTCTGCTGTTAGTCTCCCCCTACTACAACAAGGCAACCCAGAAGGGACTGATCGCCCATTTCACTGCGGTGGCCGATGCGGTGGATCTTCCCATTCTGCTGTACAACATCCAGAGCCGCACGGGAGTGAACATTGAACCGGCCACCATCGTCCACCTGTGCAGAAACGTGAAGAACATTGTGGGAGTAAAGGAAGCCAGCGGCAGCATTTCCCAGATCGCCACCATCATGTCCATGGCGGACGGCTGCGTAGATCTGTATTCCGGAAATGACGATCAGATCGTGCCCATCCTGTCCTTAGGAGGAAAGGGAGTGATCTCCGTGCTGGCCAATGTGGCTCCCAGACAGACCCATGAGATGTGCCAGGCTTATTTTGACGGGGATGTGAAGAAGAGCGCGGCCATGCAGCTGGAGGCGATTCCGCTGATCTCCGCCCTGTTCTGTGAGGTGAACCCCATTCCCGTGAAAGCTGCCCTGAATCTGATGGGGAAAGAGGTGGGACCTCTCCGTCTTCCTCTCACGGAGATGGAACCGGAGCACCAGGAGAGACTGAAGAGAGAGCTGAAGGCTTACGGCCTTCTGGCATGACAGGAGGATTTCATATGGTAAAAATTATTATGCACGGCTGCAACGGAGCCATGGGACAGGTAATCTCCTCATTGGCAGAGAAAGATGAGGAGCTGGAGATTGCGGCGGGAATTGATCTGAATCCGGAACAGAAAAACGGGTATCCCGTGTTCTCTTCCCTGGAGGAATGTACGGTCCAGGCGGACGTGATCGTCGATTTCGCCTCTGCGAAGGCGGTAGACCATCTGCTGGACTACTGCGGACAGACGGGGATGCCCGTGGTTCTTTGCACCACCGGACTTTCCCAGGAGCAGATTCAAAAAGTGTCCGAGACCGCAGAGAAGACGGCGGTGCTCCGCTCCGCCAACATGTCTCTGGGCGTCAACCTTCTTCTGAAGATGGTGAAGGAGGCGGCGAAGGTGCTGGCAGCGGCAGACTTTGACATAGAGATTCTGGAAAAACACCACAACCAGAAGGTGGACGCCCCCAGCGGCACCGCCCTGGCCCTGGCGGATTCCATCAACGGAGCCATGGACCAGCAGTACCATTACGTGTATGACCGCTCCTCCAGACGGGAGAAGAGGGACAAAAAGGAGATCGGCATTCAGTCCGTGCGGGGCGGATCCATCGTGGGCGAGCACGATGTGATCTTTGCCGGCCAGGACGAGGTGATCACCTTCTCCCACACAGCGTATTCCAAGGCGATTTTCGCAAAAGGGGCTCTCTCAGCAGCCAAATTCCTGAAGGGAAAAGCAGCCGGCCTGTACACCATGGCAGACGTGATCGGCTAACAATTTCATCTGGAAATATTTTCCTCGGGAGCCTGAAAATGCCCTGCGGAATATTCTCACATGCTCCTGCACATACTAACGAAAACAGGTGTGAAAGGAGCATGTATTATGAAAAAATTAAAAGTTTATACCCTGTCATTTCTGCTGGCTCTGGTCATCGCCATGATGACAGCCTGCGGCAGTTCGGACAATAACGCCACCTCCTCAGAGTCCACGGCCCAGACCACAGCCGGCGGCACGGAAACCTCCCGCTCCGGGGACAATGACCCGAAGGAGAGCACTGGTGTCATCGACGGGATGATGGACGATGTGGAGGACGGCGTGGAGGGCGCCGTGGACGGAATGACAGGAAATAAAGAAAGCGGCTCTTCCGAGAGCCGGTAGCGGGTAAAACAGCATGAGGCGAAGTTTCTGCCCGTCAGCAAAGGAAAGGAGTCCGGATCTGTTCCGGGCTCTTTTTCTGCTTGCAAAAGAGAGGGAAAAGAGATACACTGGTTACATACTGCAGGTTTGATCCAGAGAGGAGGATTTGAATGAGAAAACAGTGGCTGAGAGCCGGCGCTCTGGCGGTCTGTCTGGCTTTTTCGGTTCCCGCTGCCGCCTATGCCCAGGAGGAAGGGCAGGCGTCCTGGGAGGAACAGGAGGCCGGGCTGAGAGCTGCCATGGACCGCACGGCCGGGCTGACCTCCTTTGACTGGAGCGGAGATGTCTCCGCCCGCTATTCCATCCGGGGACTCACTATGACCGTGGGTCAGCAGACCCGTTTTCAGGCGTCCCAGGCCGGGACAGCGGATATGACGGCCCTGCGCCGGGATGTGGTTTCCGCCCTGGGGGCGGAGGAGGAGACGGTCTCCTTCTATACGGGAGGCTGCTACTACGGGGAGGACTATGGGTTTCCCATGAAAAACCAGATGGATCCGGACACGGCTCTGAGCGCCATGAACGGCTTTTTCCTCACCAGAATGGGCGGCGGACTGTGTGACGTTCTGGCGGCGGATTTTTCTGCGCCGGCGGTGACGGAGGAGGGAGAGTACGCGGTGTACACCTATGTGGCGGACGCCGGGCTTCTGGCGGAATTGTCCGCGGAGGAGGAAGAGCAGTACTCCGTATTTGCTCTGCAGTTTTATGTAAGTCCTGACGGGTATGTGAGCCGGGAGAAGATGGAGGTCCGCTTCAGCGGAACGGAGGGCGATCAGCCCTATGAGCTGATCACCTACATTGACAACCGGATCAACAGTCCCGGTGAGGAAGTGTCCATTTCCCTGCCGTCCACAGATGGCTACAGAGAGTGGAACTAATGAGAATCTGGTTCAGTATTAACACTGAAAATAGAGGCAGAAAAGGAGAAACAAAAGTCATGAATGAGAAGAGACTGCTGGACACATTTTTCGAATATGTGCAGATCAACAGCGAGACGAGAAATGAGAGAGAGATGTGCGAGCGGGTGAAGAAGGATCTGGAGGATCTGGGCCTGCGGGTGGATGTGGATGAGATCGGCGAGAAGTTCGGCTCCAACGGATTTAACGTATACGGATATCTGGACGGAGATCCGTCTCTGGATCCCATTATCCTCAGTGCCCATCTGGACACGGTGGTTCCCGGCTACGCCATCAAGCCCTACGTAAAGGACGGTCGGATCTACAGCGAGACGGACACCATGATCCTGGCTGCGGACGACAAGGCCGGAGTGAGCGCCATCGTGGAGGCGGTGCGCACGGTGAAGGAGCAGAACATCAAGACCCGTCCGGTGGAAATTTTCTTCTCCATCGGCGAGGAGTGCGGCCTTCACGGGGCAAAGAACGCGGACTATTCCAAGTTAAAGGGAAAGATGGCCGTGGTATTTGACATGGCGGGGGAAATCGGCACCACCTGCTACACCTGCCCCGGCCAGGTGAACTTTGAGTTTGAGGTCTTCGGAAAGACTGCCCATGCCGGACTGGAGCCGGAGGCGGGCGTGAGCGCCATCATGGCGGCCGCGGAGGGCGTGGCAAACATGAAGCTGCTGCGGATCGACGAGGAGACCACTGCCAATATCGGAACCTTCAAGGCGGAAGGACCCACCAACATTGTGAGCAACTACGCCAAGGTGGTGGCGGAGGCCAGGAGCACGGATCTGGCGAAGCTGGAGAAGCAGGAGCATGACATGGTCCAGGCCATGCAGGATGCCTGCGACCGTCACGGGGCAGAGTTAAAGTACACCACCTCCCGTTCCTACAATCCCTACAAGGTAACTCCCGAGGATAAGGTGTGCCAGCTTCTGGAGAAGGGATATAAGGCTCTGGGCTGCGACATTCACTATGTGCGCTCCGGCGGCGGCTGCGACAGCAATATCCACAATGAGCACGGAATTCAGTCTGTTGGAATCGGAATCGGCATGGAGAAGGCCCATACAGGCCAGGAGAATATCCCGGTGGAGCAGTTAAATAAGACGGCTCTTCTGGTACTTGAGCTGATGAAGGCCTGAGTGACAGCCTGAAACGTACAGGGGATTGCGTCCTTGGAGAAGAAGGGGGCGCAGATGTATAAAACAAGACAGAAGAAGCCCTGGAGAAAGATTCCGGGGCGGAAAAAGAGACGGCGGACAGGAACAGTCCGCCGCCTCTTTCTGGCTCTGCTGCTGGGGGAACTTCTGTGGCTGGGCAGGGAACGGGGCGACGGCCTCGCAGCCCGGTGGGAGGCCTCCGGCGTGGAAAGGCTTCCGGCTGAAGCAGCCGGCGGCCGGGAAGAGGACGGAAAGCCGGGCTGGCCGGCCAGGTGGCTGGGCTTCGGCGTGGATCTGAGAGAGGGAAAAATTTATTTTTTCCGGAGAGAAGAGCAGGTTGTGAAGTGAACATCATAGAGATTCATTAGCAGATTTAATGACTGAAAAACTTGCATTCAAAAGCACACAGCATTATAATTTCTACTGAAACATATGCTTTTTATATTTACAACTTATAAATCTTAGAAAAGGAAAAGGACAGGTGGTACCCATGGAGAAAAAGGAATTACTGTACGAGGGAAAAGCAAAAAAGGTTTTCGCGACGGAGGATCCGGACGTTTTAATCGTGGATTACAAGGACGATGCGACGGCGTTTAACGGACTGAAGAAGGGGACCATCGTTGGGAAAGGCGCCATCAACAACCGCATGACCAACCATATTTTCAAGATTTTGGAGACGAAAGGAGTTCCCACCCATTATATTGAGGAGCTGAGCGACCGGGAGACGGCGGTAAAGAAGGTGGAGATCGTTCCCCTTGAGGTGATCATCCGCAATTTCTCCGCAGGAAGCTTTGCCAAGAAGATGGGCATGGAAGAGGGAATCAAATTTAAACAGCCCACTCTGGAGTTCAGCTACAAGAACGACGATCTGGGCGATCCCTTCATCAACAAGTACTATGCTCTGGCTCTGGATCTGGCCACGGAGGAGGAGATCAATGCCATTGAGAAGTACGCGTTCATCGTCAACGACGTGATGAGAGAGTACTTTGACAGCCTTGGCATCGAGCTCATCGACTTCAAGATCGAGTTCGGCCGGTACCATGGACAGATTATCCTGGCGGACGAGGTGTCCCCCGATACCTGCCGTCTGTGGGATAAGGAAACCCATGAGAAGCTGGACAAGGACCGCTTCCGCAGAGACCTGGGAAATGTGGAGGACGCTTATCAGGAAGTGTTCCGCCGTCTTGGAATTCACTGACAGGAAAATGAGGATATTATGAACGACAGATATGTAAGCCCGCTTTCAGAGCGGTACGCAAGCAAGGAAATGCAGTATATTTTTTCTCCGGATATGAAGTTTAAGACCTGGCGGAAGCTGTGGATCGCCCTGGCGGAGACAGAAAAGGAGCTGGGACTTCCCATCACGGAGGAACAGATCGAAGAGCTGAAAGCCCACGCGGAGGACATTAACTACGACGTGGCGAAGGAGCGGGAGCGGGTGGTGCGCCATGACGTGATGAGTCACGTCTACGCCTACGGCCAGCAGTGCCCGAAGGCAAAGGGCATCATCCATCTGGGCGCCACCTCCTGCTACGTGGGAGACAACACAGACATCATCATTATGAGAGAGGCCCTCCGTCTGGTGCGGAAAAAGCTGATCAATGTCATGGCGGAGCTGGCGAAGTTTGCGGATGAGTGGAAGAATCAGCCCACCCTGGCTTTCACCCATTTCCAGCCGGCTCAGCCCACCACTGTGGGCAAGCGGGCCACCCTGTGGCTTCACGATCTCTGCCTGGATCTGGAGGATCTGGACTATGTGCTGGGCTCTTTAAAGCTGCTGGGTTCCAAGGGAACCACCGGCACCCAGGCCAGCTTTCTGGAGCTGTTTGACGGGGATCACGAGAAATGCCGGAAGGCGGACGCCATGATCGCGGAAAAGATGGGATTTTCCCAGTGCTATCCCGTATCCGGCCAGACCTATTCCCGGAAAGTGGACACCCGGGTGTTAAACGTGCTGGCAGGCATCGCCCAGAGCGCCCACAAGTTTACCAACGACATCCGTCTCCTCCAGCACTTGAAAGAGGTGGAGGAGCCCTTTGAGAAGAACCAGATCGGCTCTTCCGCCATGGCCTACAAGAGGAATCCCATGAGAAGCGAGCGGATCGCCTCTCTCTCCAACTACGTGATGTCCGACGTGATCAACCCCATGCTGGTGGCCTCCACCCAGTGGTTTGAGCGGACTCTGGATGATTCCGCCAACAAGCGTCTGAGCATCCCGGAGGGATTTCTGGCAGTGGACGGCATCCTGGATCTCTATTTAAACGTGGTGGACGGACTGGTGGTGTATCCGAAGGTGATCGAAAAGCACCTGATGGCGGAGCTGCCCTTTATGGCCACGGAGAACATTATGATGGATGCGGTGAAGGCCGGCGGAGACCGCCAGGAGCTTCACGAGAAGATCCGCACCCTGTCCATGGAGGCGGGAAGAAATGTGAAGGAGAAAGGCCAGGAGAACAACCTCCTGGAGCTGATCGCCGCAGACCCGGCCTTCGGCCTTTCCCTGGAAGATCTGAAGAAGTCCATGGATCCCTCCCGCTATGTGGGACGGGCTCCCAGACAGGTGGACGAATTCCTCGCCGAGGTGGTGAACCCCATTCTGGACGCCAACTGGGACGTGCTGGGAATGAAAGCGGAGATCAACGTGTAAAAACAGGGGTACAGCCCCGGAATATTCATGATTTTCAGGCACAGGAGAATTTCCTGTGCCTTTTTGCGTATGACGGGCATGCCGTCAGTCTGTGGTGAAAGTCCACAAGGGGCGTAGTTGCC
>NBJMR02800__coassemble_1690_pt1 | contig 25609 bp, 26 predicted proteins | sample NBJMR02800__metabat2_low_PE_040 | metagenome-assembled genome bin NBJMR02800 | reverse complement strand
TGATGAAGGGCCTGCCCCTGGCCTACAACAAGGATATGCAGGAGGACAAGGAGGCGGTGTTTGACGCCATCGACACCGTGAAAATCTGCCTGAAGGTGTTCGCCCCCATGTTCGCCACCATGACGGTGATTCCGGAAAATATGAGGGCGGCGGCGAAGAAGGGATTTTTAAACGCCACCGACTGCGCCGACTATCTGACGAAAAAGGGAGTGCCTTTCCGTGACGCCTACAAGGCGTCGGGAACCCTGGTGGCCATCTGTATCGAGAAGGGCGAGACCCTGGATACCCTTCCCCTGGAGGTATACCGGCAGGTGTGCCCGGTGTTTGAGGAAGACGTCTACCGGGCAGTGGATTTAAACGCCTGCGTGAGGGAGAGAAAGAGTCTGGGAGGCCCCGCCCCGGAGGAGGTGGCCCGCCAGCTGGAAAAGATCCGGGGATTTTTAAAAGAGAAGGAAGGGAAGGTGTTCTCATAATGGGAAAGCCCAAAATATATATAGACGGAAAAGAAGGAACCACCGGCCTGCAGATCTATGACCGCCTGGAAAAGCGGGCGGATCTGGACCTCCTTCTCATCGATGAGGAGAAGAGAAAGGACCCGGAGGAGAGAAAGAAGTATTTAAACGGGGCGGATCTGGTGTTTCTGTGCCTGCCGGACGCGGCTGCCAGGGAGGCGGTCTCCATGGTAGAAAATCCCGGCGTCCGCATCATCGACGCCTCCACCGCCCACCGGACGGCTCCCGGCTGGGTTTACGGATTTCCCGAGCTTTCCGGAAAACAGCGGGAGGCAGTGAAGCAGGCGAAGCGGGTGGCCAATCCGGGCTGCCACGCCACCGGCTTTATCGCCGCCGTGTATCCCCTGACGGCTATGGGGATTCTGGAGGAGGGGGCGGCTCTCACCTGTTTTTCCCTCACTGGCTACTCCGGGGGCGGGAAGAAGATGATCGCCGAATACCAGGATCCGGCCAGGGATGTGAGGCTGGATTCCCCCAGGATCTACGGCCTGAATTTAAAGCACAAGCACCTTCCGGAGATGAAGGCGGTGTGCGGGCTGAAGACGGATCCCATTTTCTGTCCGGTGGTGTCGGACTACTATAAGGGAATGGCAACCACCACAGCTCTGTTTTCCTGCCAGACGGGAGGACTGGGAGCGGAGCAGGTGAGAGAGAAGCTGGCCGCCTGGTACGAGGGGCAGAAGCTGGTGACAGTGGCCCCCTTTGGAGCGGGAGACCCCATGCTTGCGGGAAACGAGATGGCTGGGAAGGATTCCCTGGTCCTCTATGTGAACGGGAGAGAGGATCAGATCATCATCACCGCCCTGTTTGACAACCTGGGAAAAGGAGCTTCCGGGGCGGCGGTTCAGAATATGAACCTGATGCTGGGCTTTGAGGAGACGGCGGGGCTGGAGTGGTAGACCCGCGGATAAGGAGGAAGGAGAAATGATTCATGAGACAGAGGGCGGCGTGTGCGCCGCCAGAGGATTTCAGGCGGGGGCTGTCCGCTGCGGAATCAAGGCATCCTCTGAGAAGGATGAGACGGCGGTGATCTGGTCGGAGGTTCCCTGCGCTGCGGCGGCGGTGTACACCAGAAACCGGGTGCAGGCGGCTCCCATCCAGGTGACGAAAGCCCATCTGGCGGACGGCCGGGCCCAGGCGGTGATCATCAACTCGGGAAACGCCAACGCCTGCGCTCCCGACGGCCCGGAGAATGCTAAGCGGGAGGGAAAGGCCTGCGCCTCCCTTCTGGGTATAGATGAAAATGACGTGATCGTCTGCTCCACAGGGGTGATCGGCCAGCGGCTGAACATTGAAGCTCTGGAGAAAAACCTCCCGAAGCTGACTCTGTCCCCGGAGGGGAGCGGTCTGGCGGCAGCGGCCATCATGACCACGGATACGGTGCCGAAGACCATGGCGGTGGAATTTACCGCCGGCGGCAGGCTCTGCCGTCTGGGCGGCATCTGCAAGGGCTCCGGCATGATCCATCCCAACATGGGCACCATGCTCTGCGCCCTGACCACCGACTGCGCCGTAAGCTCCTCCGTGCTCCAGGAGGCGCTGCGGAAGAAGACAGCCGTCTCCTTCAACCGGGTGTCGGTGGACGGAGACACCTCCACCAACGATACCTGCTGCATCCTGGCCAACGGCATGGCGGGAAATGAGAAGATCACTTCCGTGGAAGGGGCGGATTACGAAGCCTTTGCCGAGGCCCTGGAGACCGTCTGCGTGGCCCTGGCCAAAAAGATCGCGGCCGACGGTGAGGGAGCGGGACGGCTGGTGACCTGCACCGTGTCCGGGGCGGCGGACGAGGAGAAAGCAGAGCGCCTGGCCAAGGCGGTGTGTTCCTCCTCCCTGGTGAAAGCGGCCATGTTCGGTGCCGACGCCAACTGGGGAAGAATCCTCTGCGCCATGGGATATTCGGGAGCGGAGTTTGATCCGGAGCAGGTGGATGTGTCCTTTTCCTCCCAGGCAGGAGAGCTCTGCGTCTGCCGGGACGGCCGGGCAGTGGATTTTGATGAGGAACAGGCGAAGGAAATCCTGTCCCAGCCGGAGGTGACCATCCTCATTTCCCTGATGGAGGGAGAGGCGTCCGTCACCGCCTGGGGCTGCGACCTCACCTATGAGTATGTGCGGATCAACGGGGATTACCGGACCTGAAAGGAGAGAGGATAGAAGATGAGGGACACGACAATGATGCATCCGGAGGACCGGGCCGCCGTGCTGGTGGAGGCCCTTCCCTATATTCAGGACTACTACGGTCAGACCGTGGTGGTCAAGTACGGCGGCAACGCCATGATCAACGAGGAGTTAAAAGAGGCCGTGATCCGGGACATGGTACTGCTGTCCCTGGTGGGCGTGCGGGTGGTAGTGGTCCACGGCGGGGGCCCGGAGATTTCCGGGATGTTAAAGAAAATCGGAAAAGAATCCCGCTTTGTGAAGGGACTGCGCTACACCGACCGGGAAACCATGGACATTGTGCAGATGGTCCTCTGCGGCAAGGTGAACAAGGATCTGGTAACTCTGCTCGCCAGGGCAGGAGGAAGAGGCATGGGCCTGGGAGGTATGGACGGCGGCCTGTTCTCAGCAAAACAGCTGACTGATGAGGACGGAACGGATTACGGCTATGTGGGGGAGATCACGGAGGTGAATCCCGCCCCGGTGATCGATCTGCTGGACGCGGGCTACATACCGGTGGTCTCCTCCGTGGCGGGAGGCGCCGACGGGGAGGCGGCCTACAACATCAATGCGGACACAGCGGCGGCGAAGCTGGCCATCGCCCTGAAGGCCAAGAAGCTGATCCTGCTCACAGACGTGCGGGGGCTTTTGAGGGATCCGAAGGATGAGGAAACTCTGATCCGCAGCCTGAAGGTGTCGGAGGTGCCGGCACTGGTGAAGGCGGGGGTGATCTCCGGCGGCATGATCCCGAAGGTGGAGTGCTGCGTGGAGGCGGTGAGAAACGGTGTGGAGCGGGCCAACATCCAGGACGGCCGGGTGAAGCACTCGGTGCTCATGGAGCTTTTGTCCGACGACGGCGTGGGCACCATGATCCACTGAGATTCATCGGGAAGATCTTCGCCTCTCGGGGCGGGGCGGCAGAATTCCGGGTCTGGCGCCCGGAGAAGGGAGAAATCAGAAAATATGACATATAAAGAGCTGAAACAGGAAGAAGAATGCTATGTAATGCCCACCTACGGCCGGTATCCCGTGGCCCTGGACCGGGGAAAGGGAGCCAGACTGTGGGATGTGGAGGGAAAGGAGTACATCGACATGGCCTCCGGCATCGGCGTCAACTGCCTGGGATACGGAGATAAAGACCTGGTAAAGGCCATATCAGAGCAGGCGGGCCGCCTGATGCACGTCTCCAACCTCTACACCACGGCGCCCATGGTTCAGACGGCGAAGACCCTGGTGATTTTCTCCGGCCTGGAAGGGGGAAAGGTATTTTTTGCCAATTCCGGGGCGGAGGCCAACGAGGGAGCCATCAAGCTGGCCAGAAAATACAGCTTTGACAAATACGGGGAGGGGAGAAGTAAGATTATCACCCTGAAAAATTCCTTCCACGGCCGCACGGTGACCACCCTAAAGGCCACGGGCCAGGATAAATTCCACCAGTACTTTTTCCCGTTCACAGAGGGCTTTGACTACGCTGAAGCGGGAGATCTGGAGGATTTGAAGAAGAAGGCGGGAAAAGACGTCTGCGCCGTGATGATCGAGCTGATCCAGGGAGAAGGCGGCGTTCTGCCTCTGGATCAGACCTACGTCCAGGAGGTGGAGAAGCTGTGCCGGGAGAAGGACCTGCTGCTGATCGTGGATGAAGTGCAGACGGGAATCGGAAGGACCGGCAGCCTGTTCTGCTTCCAGCAGTACGGGATCCGTCCCGACGTGGTCACCATGGCGAAGGGACTGGGAGGAGGCCTGCCCATCGGGGCGGTGCTGGCGGCGGGAAACTGCAGCACCGTTTTAGGGCCGGGAACCCACGCCTCCACCTTCGGCGGATCCCCCACAGTCTGCGCCGCCGCCAACGCCGTGCTGGCGAAGGTCAATAATCCTGTATTTCTGGAAAAGGTGCGCAGCAAGGGAGAATACATCCGCCAGAATCTTCAGGCTATGAAAACGCCGGCCATCAAGGGTGTCCGCGGCATGGGACTGATGATCGGAATTGAGGTGGAGGCGGGAAAGCAGGGAGAGTACGTGAACCGCATGCTGGAAAAGGGCGTGCTGGCTCTCACCGCCGGCTCCAGCGCCGTCCGTCTGCTGCCGCCCCTCACCATCACCATCGAGGAGATCGACGAAGCCCTGAAGGTGATGAAAGACGTGTTCGGGGCAGCATAAGCCCGCGGGAGAATTTTAAAGAAAAGAGGTAAAACCATGAAGCATCTTCTGAAAATGTCTGATCTGTCCAAAGAGGAGATCATTTCCATTCTGGATCTGGCAGACCAGTTAAAATATGAGCAGAAAAACCACATTCCCCACCCGCTGCTGGCGGGAAAATCCCTGGGCATGATCTTCCAGAAATCCTCCACCAGAACCAGGGTGTCCTTTGAGGTGGGTATGTACCAGCTGGGAGGCCAGGCCCTGTTTCTCTCCTCCAACGACCTGCAGATCGGCAGGGGAGAGCCGGTGCAGGACACGGCCAGGGTGCTGTCCCGCTATCTGGACGGCATTATGATCCGCACTTTCGCCCAGAAAGAGGTGGAGGACCTGGCGGCCTACGGCTCCATCCCGGTGATCAACGGCCTGACGGACTACGCCCACCCCTGTCAGGTGCTGACGGATCTGATGACCATACGGGAAAAATACGCCGCCCTGGAGGGCATTAAGCTCTGTTACATCGGGGATGGCAACAACATGGCCAATTCCCTTATTGTGGGCGGCCTGAAAATGGGAATGAAGGTGGCGGTGGCAGCTCCTGAGGGATACCATCCCGACCCGGCCGTGCTGGATTTTGCCGCCGGCAATCCCGATTTCCTCCTGACCGGGGATCCTGCCCTGGCGGCGGCGGACGCGGACGTGGTCTACACCGACACCTGGGCCTCCATGGGTCAGGAGAAAGAGAAGGCGGAGCGTCTGAAAGCTTTCGCCGGCTATCAGGTGAATGAGGAGCTTTTAAAGAACGCAAAGCCCGGCGCCATGGTGCAGCACTGCCTGCCGGCCTACCGGGGGCAGGAGATCACGGAGGACGTGTTTGAGGTTCACGCGGATGAATTGTTTGAAGAAGCAGAAAACCGCCTCCATGTGCAGAAGGCGGTTCTGGTAAAACTGATGGGGGAGGAGCAGCGCTGACGGGTCTGCCGGTTCCGGGGAGGTTATTCCTCCGCCGGGGCCGGCTTTAATTTTACGACAGCCTCCTCCACCTGGTGATCCTCGATGAGATTGATCTGGATGGTCATCTTCGGATGCTCCGCCAGAATGTTCTGGGGACCGTCCTCCGGCACCGTCCCCAGCAGGTTGAAGACCAGGCCGGTGAAGGTGTCGCAGTCCTCGTCGTCCAAGGACAGGCCGGTGGCGTCCTCAAAATCCCGGAGAGACACATTGCCGTGGACGGCGAAGACTCCGTCCTCCAGCTTTTCCACGGTGGGATCCGGCTCGGAGGCAGTCTCCCCGGAGGATGTCAGGCTGCCCACCAGCTCCTCCACCAGGTCGTGGAGGGTGACGATGCCGGCGATGCCGCCGTACTCGTCCAGGACAATGGCCATGGAATTGTGGCTCTGCCTCATGTTGCGGAACAGCACGTCGGCCTTTAAGGTCTCCGGCACAAAGTAGGCGGGCTGTACGGCGTGGGCCAGGACGTTCTCCCGGCTCTTATCCTTCAGGCGGAAGTAATCCTTCGCGTTGAAGACGCCCACAATGTGGTCCGCAGAGCCCTCGCAAACCGGGTACAGAGTGTGGCGGCTGTCGTGGATGGTGGCATCCCACTCATCCATGGAGTCCTCCATCCAGAGAAACAGCACGTCGGTCCGGTGGGTGCCGATCTCCCCGGCGGTCAGATCGTCAAATTCAAATACGTTCTGGATAAATTCCTTCTCCTCCCGGTCGATGGCCCCGTTCTCACTTCCCGCGTCCACCATCAGCCGGATCTCCTCCTCGCTCACCTGATCGTCTGCCTCGTTGGGGTCGATGCCTATGAGCCGGAGCACCGTGTTGGTGGAGAAGGACAGGAACCACACGATGGGGGCAAACAGGGTGGAGATAAAACTGATCAGTCCGGAAATCCCCAGAGCCAGCTGCTCAGACTTCTTCATGGCGATCCGCTTGGGCACCAGCTCTCCGAAAATCAGGGTGAAGTAGGAGAGGATGAAGGTGATCAGCACCACGGCGATGGTGTTTAAGGTGCTGGCGGGGATGGGGACGCCCAGGCCGGACAGCCATTCCACCAGACTGTCGGAAAAGTTGTCGGCGGCGAAGGCACTGCCCAGAAATCCGGACAGGGTGATGGCCACCTGGATGGTGGCCAGGAACTTGGCCGGGCGGCTGGTGAGCTTGCTCAGCCGTTTGGCTTTTTTGTTGCCCTGGGAAGCCATTTTGGCCAGCTTCGCGTCGTTGATGGAGAGGACCGCGATCTCAGCGCTGGCAAAGACAGCGTTCAGCGCGATCAAAACAACCTGTATCAGCAATAGAAATCCAACAGAATCTTTCAATGTTATACAACCTCTTTCTTAATATTCATAGTATTGGTCTTTTTCGGTAAATGTGTGCGGCAGACTAAAAAAGCATAAGACGAAACCCGTGTGCCGGATCAGAGCCCACAGGTTATGTCTTATGCTTTGTATTTAAAAAAACGAACATGTTTTTATCTCGTTCAGGGTCTGCGTCGCTGTCTACGGCGTCCATTATGTATACTGGCCTCCTTGAAATATTGTAATATGAGAAGAATTATAGGCAGAAACAGGAGTTTTGTCAACTGGCAAAAAAGGTTTGTGTAAATTTAATAAAAAATATTGACAACCCCAAAAAAAACTGTATAATTAAGTTATATGATAGTTAAGCAACTTAATTAACAAAAATTTTAGAAAGGGGATCTGAAAAATGAAGTACGATTTCACAAGTATTATGGACCGGAGAGGGAAGGACGCCATTGCTGTGGACGGCCTTGGAAAGAATCCCGGATTTGCTCCGGAGCCTCCGAAGGAAGGCTATGACATCATTCCCATGTGGGTGGCGGATATGAACTTCCCCACAGTGCCCACCATTCCCGAGGCGATTATCGAGAGAGCGAAGCATCCGGCATATGGATATTTCTCCGCAACTGACGACTACTACAATTCCATCATCAAATGGCATGAGACGAGAAACGGCGTGACCGGCCTGACCAAAGAGTGCATCGGCTATGAGAACGGCGTTCTGGGCGGCGTCATCAGTGCGCTGAACGTATTCTGCTCCAAAGGCGACAAGGTTCTCCTTCACACCCCCACCTATATCGGATTTACCAACTGCATGACCAACAACGGCTACGACATGGTGCTCAGCCCCTTAAAGAAGGATGAGAACGGCGTATGGCGCATGGACTTCGAGGATATGGAAGAGAAGTTAAAGACCCAGAACATCCACGCGGCAGTGTTCTGCTCTCCCCACAACCCCTGCGGCCGTGTATGGGAGAAGTGGGAGATCGAGAAGGCCATGGAGCTCTATAAGAAATACGACGTGTTCGTAGTTTCTGACGAGATCTGGTCCGACATTATCTTAAACGGCCACAAGCACATCCCCACCCAGTCTGTGAGCGAGGATGCCCGCATGCGCACCGTGGCAGTGTACGCTCCCAGCAAGACCTTCAACCTGGCCGGACTGGTGGGAAGCTACCATATTATTTACAACAAGTGGATCCGTGACAGGGTACTGAAAGAGTCCTCTCTGCCCCACTACAACGACATGAACGTGCTGAGCATGCACGCCCTCATCGGCGCCTACAAGCCGGAAGGCTATGAGTGGGTGGATGAGCTGCTTCAGGTTCTCAGCGAGAACGTAAACTACGCCTGCGATTATATCAAGGAGCATTTTGACGGAGTGGAAGTTTCCAAGCCTGAGGGAACCTACATGCTGTTCTTAGACTGCACCAAGTGGTGCGAGAAGCACGGCAAGACCATCGCCGACGTGGAGAAGGCCGGCTGGGACGTGGGTGTTGCATGGCAGGACGGCCGGATGTTCCACGGTCCGTGCTCCATCCGTATGAACCTGGCCCTTCCTCTTTCCAGAGTGAAGGAAGCTTTCGAGCGCCTGAGCAAGTACGTATTCTGCGACTGACAGAATCAAAAAAATAAAAAGGAACGGAGGAATCTGCAGTGAAATTTCAGACAGGAGAGAAACTGGACAATTTTATGTTTGACACTCCCTTTGAACCGGGGCTGGAGTTAAAGGAAACGGCGGAACGGGTGAGCGGCCGGACGGCGCTCCTGTTTCTGAGATACTATGGCTGCACCCTCTGCCAGCTGGACATTCACCGTCTGGCAGCCGGATACGGGGAGATCAGGGATGCGGGAAGCCAGGTACTGGTGGTCCTCCAGTCCAGGCCCCAGACCATCGCCGGACAGGTGAAGCCGGATGATCTGCCCTTTGACATCATCTGCGATCCGGAAGGAAAGCTCTACGAGACCTATGAGATCAACCCGGCGCCCAGTATGGAAGCCATGGTGGACGCTCCCACCATGGAGAAGATCAAGGCCGCTCAGGCGGAGGGCTTCCAGCACGGAGAGTACGAAGGAAATGAGCTGCAGCTCCCGGCGGTGGTGGTTGTGGACAGAGATCTGACTGTGACCTACGCCCACTACGGGACCACCGCAGGCGACGTGCCGGATGTGAAAGAGCTGGCGCGCCTGCTGACGGAATAACCGAAATAAGATCCAACGACGAGGACGGAACGAACGGACAGAGGAATGTCCGGGCGTTCCGCCCTTGTTTTTTCACGGGTTTCGTCGATTTTTCCCGGAATTATTTTGTTGCATATCTGATATTTTCTATTATAATAGATGGGGTAGAAAGATGCCAAAGAGGAGATCTGCAATGGAAGATGCGAGAGAATACCTGTCAGAGATACCGGCGTTTGCCAGGGAAAAGCACAGTCTTTCCCAGGCGGAATCATTTTTCCGGGAGCTGGGCTGTCCGTTTCCGGGCCGGGTGATCCACGTGGCGGGAACCAACGGAAAGGGATCTGTCTGCGCCTTCCTCTCATCCATTCTCCGGGCATCCGGATTTCATGTGGGAACATTTACTTCTCCCCATCTGACGGACATCCGGGAGCGGATCTGTCTGGACGGGGAGCTCATTGGAGAAAAGGCATTTCAGCAAAGCTTTGAGAAGGTGTATCAGGTCTGGAAAAAGATGGAGAAGGAGGGGATGACCCACCCCACTTTTTTCGAGTACCTGTTTTATATGGCGGCAGCCTGGTTTTATCAGGTGAAGCCGGATGTGGTGATCCTGGAGACGGGGATGGGAGGCCGGAGAGATGTGACCAATATCTGCCGGCCGGACATCGCCGTGATCACCTCCATCAGCCTGGATCACATGGCATATCTGGGGAACACGGTGGAGGAGATCGCCGGAGAGAAGGCGGGGATCATCAAAAAGGGAGTCCCCCTGGTATTTGACGGAAATGACAGCCGGGCATCCGGAGTGATCCGGGAGGCGGCAGAGGCCGCCAAAGCCCCCTGGTGGGATGTGAGGGAGGAGAATCTCTCTGTCGCCTGGGAGGGAATCTTTCCCAGGGGAGCCTACCCCTTTGAGGATGGCCGGGCGGAGGCGGTTCTCCCCTTCCCCGCCGGTTATCAGGTGTGGAACGGAGCTCTGGCGGTGAAGGCAGCGGAGATTTTAAAGGAGCTTCAGGATAAGGAGGCTTCCCCCGCGGGAAAAGCGCCGGGGCCTGAGATCACAGCCGAGGCTGTGGCGGAGGGACTTTCATCGGCCCGCCACGGAGGCCGCATGGAGGAGGTGCTGCCGGGATTTTATCTGGACGGCGCCCACAACCGGGACGGAATCCGCGCCTTCGGCCAGGCGGCCGCCAGAATCGGGAGAGAGCGGGGAAGGAAGATCCATCTGCTGTTCTCCGCCGTGTCCGACAAGGAGTACGGCGCCATGGCCGCGGAGCTGGCGGAGGATCTGAAGCCGGAGGACATCACGGTGGCCAGAATGGAGAGCGAACGGGGCCTGTCCCTGGAGGCCATGGAGAAGGCTTTTTCCGGAGCCGGCTGCCCGGTGTACGGGTACGGCTCCGTGAGGGAGGCCCTCCGCGCCGCCCTGGAGAGAAAGGGAGAGGACCTGCTGTTTGCTGCCGGCTCCCTCTATTTTGTGGGAGAGCTGAAGGAATGCCTCAAGGAGGAAGAACATGATAAATTTTGACGAAGAGATCAAGCGTTTTAAACCCAGCCTGGACGTGGAAGAGGTGGAGGACGCCATTGTGAAGAGCGACCTGACGGATATGACGGACCTGATGATGGAATTGATCAGAGAACAGCAGAGATAGGCGGTACCTATGGATTATGTGAAGAGAAACCACCAGATTGCCAACAGTTATTACAATCTGGGACTGGAGAAGGCACAGATCCGGGACCTGTCGGGAGCGGCGGAGTGCCTGAAAAAGAGCCTTCATTTCAACAAATACCAGACAGACGCCAGAAACCTTCTGGGTCTGATTTACTATGAGATGGGAGAGGTGGCGGACGCCATCGTCCAGTGGGTCATCAGCTTAAACCTTCAGCCGGAGGACAACCGCTGCGACTACTATCTGGACGAGATCCAGAGAAAGCCGGGAAGGCTGGAGATGGCCAGCCAGACGGTAAAAAAGTACAACCAGGCTCTGTGGTACGCCCAGACGGAGGCCTACGACCTGGCGATCCTTCAGCTGGCGGCCGCGGTGGAGGAAAACGACCACTATGTGAAGGCCCAGCTGCTGCTGGCCCTGCTCTACATTTCCCAGGAGAACTACACCAGGGCCGGAAAGGCCCTGCGGCGGGTGCTCCAGATTGACCGGAGCAATCAGAAGGCCCTGTGGTACATGTCCATTGTGAAGGAGAACACGGGGCGGGCGGAGGTGGAGCGCCAGCGGATGGACAACGCCTTCTCCCACACCAAACTGGAGGATGACAACATCATTCTGCCGCCCACCTACAAGGAGAGCACCGGCGGCCAGGTGGTGTTAAACATTCTCATCGGCGTGGTGCTGGGGGTGGCGGCCTTCATGACCCTGGTGATGCCGTCCATCGAGGAGCGGCTCAACAGCGAGCACAACCAGGAGATCATCAGCTACAGCGAGCAGTTAAGCCAGAGCAATATCCGCATCGATCAGCTGGAGACCCAGCTGGCCCAGGCGGAGGGAGACAGGGACAGCGCCGAGGCGTCCCTGAATTCGGTGGTGAGCGACAGCGGCGGAACCATCAGCCAGTACGCGTCCCTGGCCCGGATCCTCCAGGCCTACCGGGACGATGATTTCCGGACGGCGGCCCAGATCTACGCCGGATTGAATGCATCCCTGATCACAGATCCCAACCTGCAGCCCATTCTGGAGGAGATCCAGGGGGATATGGCGGACCGGGGCTGGCAGGTTCTGGATGAGCTGGGAGACGCGGCGGTGGGCTCCGGGGATTACGCCGGAGCAGTTACCTACTACGACGCCAGCCTGCGCCTCAACGGGGATAATCCCGGGGTGATGTACGACAAAGCGGCAGCCCTTCAGGCCCAGGGCCAGGAGGAAGCGGCGGACGACCTGTTTGATCAGATTATAGAGAATTATCCGGACACGGACTACGCCGCCATGTCCAGGGAACAGAGAGGATACTGATGCCGGAACCGGGCGGAGGAAGGCTGCCGCCTGGTCGGCCGGACAGAAAAAATTTCACACAGAGATACAGAAGAGACATGAACCGGAGACGGGGCATGTCTCTTTCGTTACGGGCCGCCTGGGAGGCGGGAAGGCTAGGAAAACGGGAAAGGAGCTGTGTGTTATGTCCAATGAAACATTTACCTATGAGGCCAGGGGGCAGATTCTGATCATCCATCTCCCGAAGGAGCTGGATCACCACAACTGCCGGAATCTGCGGTATGAGACCGATCTGCTGCTGGCGGAAAACTACATCAACAAGGTGATCTTTGATTTTTCCAAAACAGAATTTATGGATTCCTCCGGCATCGGGGTGCTGCTGAACCGGTATAAGCAGATGGCGGGCAGCGGGGGAAAAGTGGCCATCTGCGGGGCGGGAGCCCAGGTAAAGAGGATTCTGTCCATGGGCGGCGTCTGCCGCCTGATCAAAAATTTTGATACGAAAGAGGCCGCGATCGCGGACTAGGAAGGAGGAGCCAGGTGGAACAGGGCAGGAGAGAGGAAATGAGGCTGGAGATGGACAGCCTGTCGGAGAATGAGGAGTTTGCCCGGGTGGTGGTAGCGGTGTTTCTCAGCCGCTTAAATCCCACCCTGGAGGAGATCGACGACGTGAAGACGGCGGTCTCCGAGGCGGTGACCAACGCGGTGATCCACGGCTACGGGGGAGGCGGGGGAAAGATCCGGATCCTGGCGGCCGCGGAGGACGGGGAGTTTACGGTGGAGATCAGCGACCGGGGAGCCGGAATCGCCGATGTGAAAAAGGCCATGGAGCCCATGTTCACCACAGATCCGTCGGGAGAGCGGTCCGGCATGGGATTTTCCTTTATGGAGGCGTTTATGGACCAGGTGGAGGTGATCTCCGCCCCCGGACAGGGCACAAAGGTGATCATGAAGAAGCGGATCGGAGCGTGACCCTATGGATGAGACCATGAGATTGATTCAAATGGCTCACGAGGGAGATAAAGCGGCCAGAGATCAGCTGGTTGAAGACAACGTCGGCCTGGTCTGGAGCATTGTCCGCCGGTTTGCCGGCAGAGGACATGAGATGGAGGATCTGTTTCAGATCGGAAGCATCGGACTGCTGAAGGCCATCGACAAATTTGATTTATCCTACGACGTCCGGTTTTCCACCTACGCGGTGCCCATGATCACCGGGGAGATCAAGCGGTTTCTCCGGGACGACGGGCTGATCAAGGTGAGCCGGTCGGTGAAGGAGCTGGGAATGAAGGTGGGGGCGGCCAGGGAGAGCCTGTCCGGATCCCTGGGAAGGGAGCCGACCATTGAGGAGATCGCCGGGGAGCTGAAGGTGAGCCGGGAGGAAGTGGCGGCGTCCCTGGAAGCAGGGGCGGAGGTGGAATCCCTGTACCGGCCCTTTGGAAAAAACGACGGGCAGGAACTGTGCCTGATGGACCGGCTGGAGGAGAAGGAGGACGCGGAGGAGACTCTGTTAAACCGTATGGTGCTGCGGGAGCTGATCTCGGAGCTGGGGCCGAAGGAGCGGGAGATCATTATCCGCCGGTATTTCTACAACCAGACCCAGAGCGTCATCGCGGCGGATCTGGACATTTCCCAGGTCCAGGTGTCCCGGCTGGAGAAAAAGATCCTGAGGCAGATGAGGGAAAAACTGTAAAAAATCTGAAGTATAAAGCGGCAATCCCAATCCATACTACTCATAGAAAGGATGTGAGGTGTATGGAAACCTGGAGACAGAAGGCTGGGATCGCCGCTTTATTTGCGTGTCTGCTTCTGACGGCGGCGGCTCTGTGCTACTGCCTGTTCGGCTTCTCCGCGGGAAGCGGGGAGATGGAGGGAACTTTTGTGGAAGCGGCGGAGGTGATGAGGGCTTGAAGGAGACGGAGGTGTATTTAAACGTCCGGGAGATCTCGGAGGTCCATGAGAAAAAAGTGCAGCTGAAGGATGTGGCCCAGCTGTGGTGCAGCGATCCGGCAGCCGCGGCCCGCTTAAACGCCCTGACCATCAGGACCATCCGGAAGGACCGGGATTTCCGGTATGTGGAGAGCGTTCTGGATCTGCTGCCCCTGATCCGGAACGCCGTTCCCTCCGCCCAGGTCACCATCGTGGGGCAGGTGAACTACATCATTGATTATCATAGGCCGAAGAAAGAAAACTATGCCTGGGAATGGCTGAAAACAGGCTTCGTGTGCCTGGTCTGCTTTTTCGGGGCGGCCTTTGCCATTATGACCTTCAACAACGATGTGGACGTGACAAAGGTGTTTCAGGAGAGCTACTACGTGGTGACCGGCCGGGAGTCCGACGGCTTCACCATCCTGGAGCTGTCCTATTCCCTGGGGCTGGCGGCAGGCATCATCGGCTTTTTCAATCATTTTTCCAAGTGGAAGATCAACACGGATCCCACGCCCCTGGAGGTGGAGATGCGGCTGTACGAGGACAACATCAGCAAGACGCTGATCCAGAACGCGGACAGGAAGGAGTCAGGGATCGATGTCACTTGAGAACCTGTTTCTGGCCTTCGCCGGCTTTTCCGCCGGGGGAGTGATCGCGGCGGGGGTGTTTGCCTTTCTGGCCATCATCGGCGTATTTCCCAGGCTCATCGGGAAGACGGGGACGAAGCGCCGCGTCCTTCTCTACGAGACGGTGCTGGTGACGGGGGGAATCCTGGGAAACTTCGGCGACCTTCTGGAAATCCCCCTGGGACTGGGAACCGGAGCCGTCAGCCAGATCCTTCTGGGGCTGTTCGGCCTGTCGGTGGGGATCTTTGTGGGCTGCCTGGTCATGTCCCTGGCGGAGACCCTAAAGGCCCTCCCCACCATCAGCCGCCGGATCCGGCTGGCCGTGGGACTCCAGTATGTGATCCTGGCCATCGCCCTGGGAAAGCTGGCCGGGTCCCTGGTCTATTTTGTAAAACGATTCGGCGGATAGGGCCGGGAAAGGAGAGACAATGGAAGTCAATAAGAAGCTCTACGAGAGCTATGTAAAGGAGATTACCCCGGTCCACAGCAAGGGAATCAACATGCTGTGGGCGTTTCTGGTGGGCGGGCTGATCTGCGTTCTGGGACAGGCGGTGATCAATGCGCTGACTGCGGCGGGGGTGGAGAAGGAGGCGGCCATGGCCTGGACCCAGCTCTTCCTCATCGGCCTGAGCATTCTGCTCACCGGCCTGAACATCTTTCCGAAGATCACCAAATTTGCCGGGGCCGGCACTCTCGTCCCCATCACCGGCTTTGCCAATTCCGTGGTGGCTCCCATGCTGGAGTACAAGGTGGAGGGACAGGTGTTCGGCATCGGGGTGAAGGCCTTCACCATCTCCGGACCGGTGATCCTGTATGGAATTTTGAGCACCTGGATTCTGGGAATCCTGGCCTACGTGCTGGGCCTGTGGAATCTGGGATGGTAGGAAAGGGGGAGATGAAAATGAGACGAGGAAGAGCCAGCCTGGAGTTTGAGCGCCCGCCGGTGATCGAGTCCTCCGCCTCCGTGGTGGGGCAGAAGGAGGGGGAAGGTCCCCTGGGAAAAGCCTTTGACCGTGTGGAACAGGATCCCATGCTGGGAAAAAAGACCTGGGAGGAGGCGGAGAGCGCCATGCAGGAGGAGGCCTGCCGCCTGGCCCTGGAGAAGGGAGGCATCCGGCCGGAGGAGGTCCGGTACTTATTTGCGGGAGATCTGCTGGGACAGCTCATCGCCACCTCCTTCGGGGTGGCGGATCTGGAAATTCCCCTGTTCGGCCTCTACGGGGCCTGCTCCACCATCGGGGAGGCCCTGAGCTTAAGCGCCATGACTGTGGCGGCAGGTTACGGGGAGCGGGTGCTGGCGGTGGCGTCCAGCCACTTTGCCACGGCGGAGAAGCAGTTCCGCTTTCCCCTGGCCTATGGAAACCAGCGCCCCTATTCCGCCACCTGGACGGTGACCGGCAGCGGAGCCTTTGCGGTGTCGGATCGGGAGACCTTTCTGGAAAAGAGACGGGAGACCCGGAAGATGGGGGCGGACCGGTCTGCGGCGGAGGAAGGCCTGGCGGTGATCACCGGGGTCACCGTGGGCAAGATCGCCGACATCGGGGCGAAGGACTCCATGAATATGGGAGCCGCCATGGCTCCGGCGGCCTACAGCACCATTTCCAGAAACTTTATGGATTTTCAGGTGGATGAGAGCCACTATGACCGGATCATCACGGGAGATCTGGGAGAGGTGGGGCGGACGGTGCTGCTGGATTTTATGGCGGCGGGGGGCCATGACCTGTCAAAGGTCCATATGGACTGCGGCATGGAGATCTACGACAGCAGCTCCCAGGACACCCACGCCGGGGGAAGCGGCTGCGGCTGCTCGGCGGTGACTCTGTCCGCCTGTATTCTGGAAAAGGTGCGGTCGGGAGAGTGGAAGCGGGTGCTCTTTGTGCCCACCGGCGCCCTGCTCTCTCCGGTCAGCTTTAACGAGGGACAGTCGATTCCGGGAATCGCCCACGGCGTGGTCATTGAGCATCGGAGCGGGAAAGAAAGCCAGGAGGGATGAGAGATGGATTATGTGAAAGCGTTTGTGACAGGAGGGCTGATCTGCCTGGTGGTGCAGGCGGTTATGGACAACACGAAGCTGATGCCCGGCCGGATCATGGTGGGCCTGGTGGTGACCGGCGGGATTCTGGGATTTCTGGGAATCTATGAGCCCTTCGCCCAGTGGGCCGGCGCCGGGGCCAGCGTTCCCCTTCTGGGATTTGGAAATTCTCTCTGGAAGGGGGTGAAGGAGGGGATGGCGGAGGAAGGTCTCCTGGGCCTGTTCAAGGGTGGATTCACTGCTACGGCGGGGGGAATCTGCGGAGCCCTGGTGTTCGCCTATCTGGCCGCCCTTATCTTCAAGCCGAAGATGAAAGACTGACATGGAAAAAGCCGCCGGCGGGAAATTCAGGATTTCCCGCCCGACGGCTTTTTCTGTTTTACCAGCTCGATGGCCTCTTTCCCCGTCATGTGCTCCGGCGTGATCTCCACGATGCACACACGGTTTAACTGTCCGCTGATCTCCTCCTCCCGTCCGCTCTGTCCGGGGGAATACTTGTCCGCCAGAAGCTCCAGGGCCGCCCGCTTTTCCCCTGCGTCCTCCAGAATCCTGGCCCGGCCGAAGAGGATGACGCTGCGGAAAAAGGTGGTGAATTTTTCCGGGTGGATTTCGTCCTGGTCAATGACGCAGAAGGATACCCGGTCATCGGCGGAGATGGCGTCCAGCTTGTGGCCGGAGCCGGCGCAGTGGAAATAGAGCCTGCCCTCCGCATATACATAACTCAAGGGGACGGCGTAGGGATATCCCCCGTCTCCTGTGACGGCCAGAACTCCCGCGGTGGCCGTCTTCAAAATCTTCTCACAGTCTGCCTGGGATAAAGCCTGGCGGCTGCGTCTCATTTCCCGAAATGTCATAATCATGATCCTCCCTGATGTGAAATCTCATGGGGTGTGAACTCTTATGGGTCCCGCGCCGGCGTCAGCCGGCGGCCCCGCGGCTCAGCCTGGAGGCGGAGCCGCGCTGATCACGTCGTCCTCATATTCGTTCACAGCGGCTGTGCCCGAGGACGGGGGCTGGAAGGTGGCCGGGGAATCGGTGCTCGATCCCGATCCCGGGGCCTGGATGCCGCCGGAAATGTTGGGGCTTATGATCACGCTGGAACTGCTGTGCATGGTGCAGTAGTCTGGCAGGGCGTACAGGGAATCGTCGGTCACCGTGGTCTCCCCGGCGGGAATGGTCATAAACACGCCGGTGGTCCGGTTGGGACAGTACTCGGTGGCCAGCATGCCGGAATCGGAGCAGACCGTAGCCCTGGTGTGGTGGTCGCACACCTCTGTGGGAACGGTGCCCTTCGCGAAATATTCGGTGTAGACCGCATTGCCCCTGGGGTCCGCGGAGCAGACGCCGGGAATGGCCAGCTTGCCGGACTTGCGGCAGATTTCCGCCGTCTCCACGCTGTCCGGAACGGTAAATCCCGGATCGGACAGACCCTCGTGGACTCTGGTCATGATCTTTCTCCAGATGTCCTTGTGGAAGCTGGTGCCTCCGTTGCCGGCAGTGAGCTGCTGGTTGTTGTCGCAGCCGCCCCAGACGCCGGCGGTGTAGTAGGGGGTGAAGCCCACGAACCACACGTCCACGTTGTTGGTGGTGGTACCGCTCTTTCCAGCGGCGGACATGCCGGAGAGGGCCGCCCGGGTGCTGGTGGAGTTGACGCTGATCTGGGGACCGGAAAAATGCCGGTTGGCCTCCAGAGAGTCGGACATGGCGTCAGTGAGCAGGAAGGCGGTGGAGTCCTTTAAAACCCGCTTCGTCTCCGGCTGATTGTCAATGAGCACCCGTCCGTTGTGGTCCAGAATCTTCGTAAAGAAGATGGGCTTGGTGTACACTCCGCCGTTGGCGATGGCGGAGAAGGCGGCGGTCAGCTCCAGGTTGGAGACGCCGTTGGTCAGTCCGCCCAGGGCCGCTGCCGCGGTCACGTCGGAGTCCACCAGGCTGGAGATGCCCAGATTCTTCGCGTACTCGATGCCCAGCTGGGGGGTCACGGTCTCCATCAGGCACCGGACCGCCACAATGTTCATGGAGTAGATGATGCCTTCCCGGATATTGGAGTAGCCCAGGAATCCGGAGGAATACCAGTTCCGGAAGGTCTTTTCCCCCACGGTGTAGGGGGCGTCGTAGTAGACGGTGCCCAGGGTGGCGCCGCAGGTGTCGATGGCCGGCGCGAAGCAGGTGATCACCTTAAATACAGATCCCGGCTGGCGCACCACGTCGCTGGCCCGGTTTAAGGTACGGCTGGCGGTCTTTTCCCCGCGCCCTCCGCTGATGGCCTTCACCTCCCCGGTGTACTGGTCCATGAGCACGAAGGACACCTGGGGCTGGAGCACCATGGTCAGGGTCTCGCCGATGACCTCGTCCCCCTCCTGGAGCTGCCATGCCCGGTACTGCTCCACGTCGTTCTGGGCGGCCTCCTGGCTCTCGTAGAGGCCGGTGTAGGAGTCGTTCAGCACGTTGTTGTGCCAGTTTTCCAGATTGTGCTCGGAAAAATGCTCCGTAGTGCCGTCCGAGTGGGTGACGGAGAGACGGTATTCCACCGAATACTTGGCCGCGGTATAGTTGTCCGGGTTGTTTACCTCCTCATCCACAATGGCCTGGATCTCCGGATCCTGGGTGGTGTAGATCTGCAGGCCGCCGCTGTAGAGCAGGTTGGAGGCCTGGCTTTCCGTGTATCCCAGCTGATTCATCAGGGCGTCCATGACCTGGTCAATGAGCTCGTCGGTGAAATAGCTGTAGGGAGTGCTGTTCTCCTTGGTGAGAAGGTCCACGTCCTGGATGCGGTCGTAAACGTCGTCCGCCAGGGCTTCCTCCTGCTGGGCAGGAGTGATGTAGCCCTGATCCACCATGTTCTGGAGAATGATCCTCCGCCGGGCCTCATTGGCCTCCCGGCCGGAGATGGGGTTTAGGCGGGAGGGATTCTGAGTGATTCCTGCCAGAACGGTGCACTCGGACAGGGTCAGATCGGACACGTCCTTGTTGAAATACCGCTTTGCCGCCACCTTTACCCCCAGGGTGTTGTTGCCCAGGTTGATGGTGTTCAGGTAGTTGGTGATGATCAGTTCCTTGCTCATGCTCTTGTCCAGCTGGAGAGCCAGATACTGTTCCTGGATCTTCCGCTCGATGCGGTCGCCCCAGTTGTCCTCGTTGCCGCCGCCCAGCACGTTGTTCTTGATCAGCTGCTGGGTGATGGTGCTGGCGCCTCCGCTGTACTCCCCGGTGACAATGCCCCACACCGCTCTGGCGATGGAGCGCAGGTCGATGCCGTTGTGCTGCCAGAAGCGGGCGTCCTCGATGGCCACAAAGGCGTTGATCAGGTCCTTGGGGAGCTCGTCGTAGGTGGCTTCCTCCCGGTTGGATCCGGTCTGGACCAGGGTGTCCGTCAGATTTCCGGCGCTGTCATAGACGGTGGTGGCGTAGCCTGCGGGCACAATGCTCTCCAGATCCAGTTCAGGAGCCTGTTCGATGATGCCGTTGATCATGCCGAAGGCCATGCCGGCGCCTGTGACGCCTAAAAATAGGAACAGCACGAAGAGCAGCTTGACGAAAGAAAAACTCAGCTTGGAGAAGTACTTCTTCTTCCTGGACTGAAGGAGTTTCAGCTTTTGTTCTGTTCCGGTTTTTCCGTAGTTCATATAACCTCCTTTCCGGGATTTCCCAGTCGGTATCTACATAGTATACCAAATATCATAGAGGAATTCAACTTTTCCCATATTTTATGACAAAAGTGGGGGACAGGTGGGAAAAAACGGCCGGAGCTTGTGTTTTCTCCCATTTTTCGCTATAATTGGGTCAGCATAAGCGGAGGAGGTTTCCCTATGATTCCAGAGTACAAGATCCTCTATGAGGGAGGAAGCGGAGAGATTACAGAGAAAAAATCCAGGTTCATCGCCACCCTGCGGCCGGTGGAGTCGGAGGAGGAGGCCCTGGCTTTTATTGAGGAGATGAGAAAAAAGTACTGGGACGCCACCCACAACTGCTCAGCCTTTGTGATCGGGGAGCGGGGAGAACTGTGCCGGTGCAGCGACGACGGGGAACCCAGCCAGACAGCCGGCCGGCCCATGCTGGACGTGCTTCTGGGGGAGGAGATCCGCAACGTGTGCGCGGTGGTCACCAGATATTTCGGCGGCACCCTTTTGGGAACCGGCGGCCTGGTGAGAGCCTACTCCGGGGCGGTGAAAGCCGGCCTGGAAAACTGCCAGGTGGTGACGAAGCGGCTGGCGAAGGAGCTTGTGGTGGGGACGGATTACAGCGGCGTGGGGAAGATCCAGTACCTGGCGGCCCAGAACGGCATCACCACCCTGGACAGCCAGTACGGGGCGGACGTGACCTTTTCCTTCCTGGTGCCGGTGGATGAGGCGGACCATTTTTCCGCCCTGCTCACAGAGGGCACCAACGGCCGCTGTTCCATTGAGGTGAAGCGGGAGCTGTACTACGGCCTATTAAATAAGGAAATCCTTCTGTTTTAGGCGGAAAGAGGCACATTTCCCGCCGGCGGGACGGTTTTTCGCCAAACCCCTTGCAATCTGGCCGGTATGGTGCTATACTTACCAATCGGTAAGGAAATGAAACGAGACAGACTAAGGACCGCCGGGTGCGGATCCTTAGTTTTTTTGAGAGGAAGAAGAACAAGGTATGAGAATCAAGAGAGAAGACGTGAGGAATATTGCGATCATCGCCCATGTGGATCACGGCAAGACCACCCTTGTGGACTGCCTGCTCCGTCAGAGCGGCGTGTTCCGCGCCAACCAGGAAGTGGTGGAGCGGGTGATGGATTCCAACGAGATTGAGAGAGAGAGAGGCATTACCATTCTCTCCAAAAACACGGCGGTGGAATACAAGGGAACGAAGATCAACATCGTGGACACCCCCGGACACGCGGATTTCGGCGGCGAGGTGGAGCGTGTGCTCAAGATGGTAAACGGCGTGATCCTGGTGGTGGACGCCTACGAGGGCCCCATGCCTCAGACCAAGTTCGTGCTGCGCAAGGCTCTGGAGCTGGATCTGCCGGTAATCGTCTGCTTGAATAAGATCGACCGCCCGGAGGCCCGCCCCGAGGAAGTGGTGGACGAGGTTCTGGAGCTGTTTATGGATCTGGACGCTTCCGAGGAGCAGCTGGACTGCCCCTTCCTCTACGCGTCGGCAAAGGGCGGCTTCGCGAAGAAAAATCTGGACGACCCGGATGTGGATATGTCTCCCCTCTTTGAGACCATCATCGACTATATCCCCGCCCCCGAGGGAGATCCGGACGCCCACACCCAGGTGCTGATCAGCACCATCGACTACAACGAGTACGTGGGCCGTATCGGCATCGGCAAGGTGGAGAACGGTTCCATCCGGGTGAACCAGGAGTGCGTGCTGGTAAACCACCACGACCCGGACAAGTTCAAAAAGATCAAGATCGGCAAGCTCTACGAGTTTGACGGCTTAAACCGTGTGGAAGTGCCCCAGGCAGAGTTTGGCTCCATCGTGGCCATCTCCGGCATCGCGGACATTCACATCGGCGATACGGTCTGCTCCCCGGAGAATCCGGAGGCTATTCCCTTCCAGAAGATCTCCGAGCCCACCATTTCCATGGACTTTATGGTCAATGACAGCCCTCTGGCGGGCCAGGAAGGAAAATACATCACCTCCCGTCATTTGAGAGACCGGCTGTTCCGGGAGCTGAACACCGACGTCAGCCTCCGGGTGGAGGAGAAGAGCCCGGACTGCTTTAAGGTGTCTGGAAGAGGAGAGCTGCACCTGTCCGTGCTCATCGAGAACATGCGCCGGGAGGGATATGAGTTCGCCGTCAGCAAGGCGGAGGTGCTCTACAAGTACAACGAGAGAAATCAGAAGCTGGAGCCCATGGAGCTGGCTTACGTGGACGTGCCGGATGAGTTTACCGGCATTGTGATCCAGAAGCTCACCAGCAGGAAGGGAGAACTTCAGGGCATGAGCCCGTCCTCCGGCGGCTACACCCGTCTGGAATTTTCCATCCCCTCCAGAGGCCTGATCGGCTACCGGGGAGAGTTCATGACGGACACGAAGGGCAACGGCATTTTAAACACCAGCTTTGAGGGCTACGGCCCCTACAAGGGAGATCTGTCCTACCGTCCCACCGGCTCCCTGATCGCCTACGAGGCGGGCGAGTCCATTACCTACGGACTGTTCAACGCCCAGGAGAGAGGAACCCTGTTTATCGGACCGGGAGTGAAAGTGTACTCCGGCATGGTCATCGGTTCCTGTCCGAAGGCGGAGGACATTGAATTAAACGTGTGCAAGACGAAGAAACTGACCAACACCCGTTCTTCCAGCGCCGACGAGGCTCTGAAGCTGACACCGCCGAAGGAGATGAGCCTGGAGCAGTGTCTGGACTTCATCGACACGGACGAGCTTCTGGAAGTAACCCCCAAGAGTCTGCGGATCCGCAAGAAGATTCTGGATCCCACCATGCGCAAGCGGGCGATGATGAACCGGAAGTCCCAGCAGTAAGGACCAGGCCCAAAAGACCGGTCCCTGCCAGGGAAAAGATTGGCTTTGACAGAGCAGGGGATTCCGTGCTATAGTACTGAGTAAAGAGAAATAAAAAAACCGATGACGGAGGAGAGTACCTCTGTATCCGAAAGCACAGAGAGCGGCCCGGAAGCTGAGAGGGCGGCGTGACGGAACAGGGAGAATGGGCTCCTGAGGGCGAACCGAAATCCCGGAAGAGAGGCCAGGGGATCCATTGATCCCGACGGCATTTCCGGAGAGTAGGGGAGACGCAGACTACAGTCCGGCGTTACAGGGACTGCGCGCCAAGTACCGGCGCGGCTTGAGAGCGTCTGAACAGGCGAAATCAGGTGGCACCGCAGGGAATGAGACCCTCTGTCCTGATATGAATTTGCGTATCGGGACAGGGGGCTTTTTATTTCCTGTGAAAGCCCGGCAGTCTGGATTGGGAATGCAGATAGGATCGCATGAGCGCGCAGCGCGGAGCGGTCCGGAGGCTTTCACGGTTTGTGATGTCCCCGCCAGCGGACGCGGCCTTTGATCAATTACAGGAGGAACAAAGAAATGGGAAAAATAATTTTGACGGGAGACCGCCCCACCGGCCGTCTCCATGTGGGCCACTATGTGGGCTCTCTGAGAAGAAGAGTGGAGCTGCAGAACTCCGGGGAGTACGAGAAGATCTTTATCATGATCGCCGACGCCCAGGCGCTGACGGACAACATTGAGAATCCGGAGAAGGTGCGCCAGAACATTCTGGAGGTGGCTCTGGACTATTTATCCTGCGGACTGGATCCGTCCAAGACCACGATCCTCATCCAGTCCCAGATCCCGGAGCTTTACGAGCTCACCGCCTACTACATGGATCTGGTGACCGTGTCCCGGCTGCAGAGAAACCCCACAGTGAAGAGCGAGATCCAGATGAGAAACTTCGAGGCCAGCATTCCCGTGGGCTTCTTCACCTACCCCATCAGCCAGGCGGCGGATATCACCGCCTTCAAGGCCACCACGGTTCCCGTGGGCGTGGACCAGCTGCCCATGATCGAGCAGACGAAGGAGATCGTCCACAAATTCAATTCCGTGTACGCGGAGGTGCTGGTGGATCCCGACGCCCTGCTGCCGGAGAACCAGGCATGCATGCGCCTTCCCGGAATCGACGGAAAGGCGAAGATGAGCAAGTCCCTGGGCAACTGCATCTATCTGTCCGACACGCCGGATGAGGTGAGAAAGAAGATCATGAGCATGTACACCGATCCCACCCACATCCAGGTGAGCGACCCGGGACACATCGAGGGAAATACGGTGTTCACCTATCTGGACGCCTTCTGCCGTCCCGAGCATTTTGAGCGGTATCTGCCGGATTACGCCAACTTAGACGAGCTGAAAGCCCACTACCAGAGAGGCGGCCTGGGAGACGTGAAGGTAAAACGGTTCCTGAACAGCGTGCTGGAGGAGACTCTGGAGCCGATCCGCGCCAGAAGAAGAGAATTCGAGAAGGACATCCCCGAGGTATATCAGATCTTAAAGAGGGGAAGCGAGGCTGCCGAGGAGGTGGCTGCCCAGACCCTGTCTGAGGTGAAGGACGCCATGAAGATCAACTACTTCAGCGATGAGGAGCTGATCCGGTCCCAGTCTGAGAAGTACAGCAGAAGCGAGTAAACGGAACCGGCGGATGGTTCCCGGAAACCGGGCGCAGGTCTCCCGGCCTGTGCCGGATGAAGAAATATGAGGTGGAAGATGAGCGAAAAGAAGGAAGAGAAATGCTGCGGCTGCGGCAGACATAAACACCGCAGCGAGGAAGAAGAGAAGGCTCTCCTTAACCGGCTGAACCGCATCGAGGGCCAGATCCGCGGAATCAAAAATATGGTGGAGGACGAGCGCTACTGTATCGATATCCTGAATCAGGTATCCGCCGTCCAGGCAGCCCTCAACAGCTTCAACCGGATCCTGCTGACCGACCACATCCACACCTGCGTGGTGGAGCGGGTGGAAAAAGGAGATACGGAAGTGATCGACGAGCTGTGCCGGGCAATCCAGAAGCTGATGAAATAGGAAGAGATGGCCGGGGCGGAGTTTTCCGCCCCGGCTTCTCCTATAATTGTGTATAATTGTGCGAATTTTTTCTTCAACAAAAAATATTACAAAAAAGAGTTGACTTTTTCCCCTGTTTGTTATATACTACCAAAGGTATCGAGGCGTGGCTCAGCTTGGTAGAGCGCTGCGTTCGGGACGCAGAGGTCGCAAGTTCAAATCTTGTCGCCTCGATGATCCGGCCTATTGGTCAAGCGGTCAAGACGCCGCCCTCTCACGGCGGAAACCCGGGTTC
>NBJMR02800__coassemble_1687_pt1 | contig 25639 bp, 24 predicted proteins | sample NBJMR02800__metabat2_low_PE_040 | metagenome-assembled genome bin NBJMR02800 | reverse complement strand
GCCTACCATCCGGTTCAGCAGATCCACTCCAAGGCCAGTTCAGATCCTTTCCAACCGCTGCCTTCCACCATCTGGCAGCTCTCTGTGGGTCATCCGGAACCCTACTACTCCTTTTCTCAATGTTTGCCGGTTCAATTTTTATGTTCTACACTTTACTCCTGTTGGAGAAAAATGTCAATATCCAGAATGTAAAAAATCTGCGGAGTATCCTTTCTCTTGACAAAGCCTTATCATTGGTCATACAATAGTTGCATATACAACTATTGGAGGTGCAACAAATGCTGCTACGGATCTTTTCCTACATGGGAAAATACAAAAAGTTCGCATTCCTGGCGATCATCTGCGTCACCGCAGAATCCGTGTTCGAGCTTCTGGTGCCTCTTCTCATGGCCGACCTGGTGGACGTGGGAGTGGCAAACGGCGACCGGACTTACATTTATGTCAAGGGAATGCAGATGGTGCTCTGTGCCCTGTGCGCACTGGTCCTGGGCATGGGCAGCGCCCGGTTTTCCGCCCTGGCTGGACAGGGACTGGGAGCGGGGCTGAGGGAGGCGCAGTATGAAAAACTGCAGCACTATTCCTTCTCCAACATTGACCATTTCCAGGTCTCCTCTCTGGTCACCAGGCTTACCAGCGACGTGACCAACATTCAGAACTCCGTGTCCACGGGACTCCGGCCGTTCTGCCGCGGCCCGGTGATGCTCTTTACCGCCACCGGCGTGGCCTTCACCCTGAACGGGGAGCTGGCCATGATCTTCCTGGTGGCCCTTCCCGTGCTGGCGGTGCTGCTGTTTCTCATCATCAGCCATGTGCGGCCCCTGTACACGAAGATGCAGGCGGCCATCGACACGGTGAACCGGATCATCCAGGAGAACCTGACGGCCATCCGGGTGGTGAAGGCCTATGTGCGTGGGGATTATGAGGTGGAGAAGTTCGCCCAGGGAAATGCCGCCCTGCGCCGGCAGGCAGAGACCTCTTTCCGTCTGGCGGCCATGAACATGCCGGCCATGCAGTTTGTTCTCTACGCCACCATTCTGGGTCTTCTGTGGTTCGGCGGCGGGCTGATCCGCAGCGGCCGGATGCAGGTGGGAGAGCTCACCGGCTTTTTGAGCTATGTGATGCAGATTTTAAATTCCCTGATGATGATCTCCAACGTGTTTCTCATGATGACCCGTTCCATGGCCTCCGCTTCCAGAATTCTGGAGGTCATTGACGAGAAAGTGGACATCACCGACGAGGACGCCAGAGACATTCAGGTGGAGCACGGCTCCATCACCTTTGACCATGTGTGGTTTAAGTACAAGGCGGACGCGAAAGAGTACGTCCTCTCCGATGTGAGCTTTGACATTGCCGCCGGGGAGACGGTGGGCATCATCGGGCAGACCGGATCCGCAAAGTCCACCCTGATTCAGCTGATTCCCAGGCTCTATGACGTGACGAAGGGGGAGGTGAGGATCGACGGGATCCCCGTGCGGGAATATCCCATGACCCATCTGCGGGACGCCATCGCCGTTGTCCTTCAGAAAAATACCCTGTTTTCCGGCACTCTTCTGGACAACTTAAAGTGGGGCAAAGAGGACGCCACCATGGAAGAGGTGGAGGAGGCCTGCCACATCGCCTGCGTGGATGAGTTTATAGACCGGCTGGCGGACGGATACCAGACGGAGATGGGCCAGGGAGGCGTCAACGTCTCCGGCGGGCAGAAACAGAGGCTGTGCATCGCCAGGGCCATTTTAAAGAAGCCGAAGGTGCTGATTCTGGACGACTCCACCAGCGCGGTGGACACGGCCACAGAGGGAAAGATCCGTCAGGGCTTAAGGGAGAAACTGCCGGATATGACAAAGATCATCATTGCCCAGAGAATCTCCTCCGTCCGTCATGCGGACCGGATCATTCTGCTGGACGACGGCCGTGTGAGCGACATCGGCACCCATGAGGAGCTGCTGGGCCGCAGCCGGATTTATCAGGAAATCTACGAATCTCAGAAGGAAGGAGCGGATCTGTAATGGCAGGGCCAAGATATGTGGGGTATAAACGCCCGAAAAACACAAAAAAGACAATTCTTCATCTGCTCCATTATCTGGGGCGGCACAAATGGATGTTTGGGCTGGTGGCCCTTCTGGTGCTCATCAGCACCAGCGCCAATCTCATGGGCACCTACCTGCTAAAGCCTCTGATCAACCGCTACATAGTGCCGGGGGATCTGGACGGGCTTTTCAAGGCGGTGCTTGCCATGGGCGTGATGTATTTCTGCGGAGCCATGGCCACCCTGGGATATAACCAGGTGATGGTGCACACCTCCCAGCAGGTGATCCAGGAGATCCGTCAGGACCTGTTTGAGCACGTGCAGACGCTGCCGTTAAAATATTTTGACGCCCACACCCACGGCGAACTCATGAGCCGGTTCACCAACGACGTGGACACGGTTCAGGAGGCCATGAACAGCAGCTTCGCCATGATCATCCAGAGCTTTATGATGCTGTTCGGCACTGTGGTGATGATGATGGTGCTCAGCGTCCGCCTGTCCATGATCGTGGTGATCTTTCTGATTATCATGTTCGTGTGCATCAAGGTAAACGGCAGCCACAGCCGGAAGTATTTTATCCGCCAGCAGCAGGAGATCGGCAAGATCAACGGCTTTGTGGAGGAGATGATGGCCGGCCAGAAGGTGGAGAAGGTGTTCAACCATGAGCACAAGGATTATGAGAAGTTCTGCGAGCTCAGCGAAAATCTGCGGCGGGAAGGCACAAATGCCCTCACCTTCTCCGGAATGATGGTGCCCACCAACGTGAGCCTTGCCTTTGTCAACTATGCGGTGTCCGCCTGCGCCGGCGGCCTGTTTACCCTGTCCGGCCTGCTGGACATCGGCAGCCTGTCCGCCTATCTGGTATATGTGCGGCAGAGCGCCATGCCCTTGAACCAGTTTACCCAGCAGGTAAACTTCCTTCTGGCGGCTCTCTCCGGAGCGGAGCGGATCTTTGAGATGATGGAGGAGGAGCCGGAGATTGACGAGGGAAAAGTGACTCTCTGCAATGCGAAAGAAGAGGGCGGAGAGTGGAAAGAGACGGCGGAGGACACCGGATCCTACGCATGGAAAGTCCCGGAGGCAGACGGGGAGAAACTGGTTCCCCTGCTGGGCGACGTGCGGTTTAAGGACGTGGTGTTTGGATACGTGCCGGAGAAGCGGGTGCTCAACGGCATTTCCCTGTATGCGAAGCCGGGCCAGAAGATCGCGTTCGTGGGATCCACCGGAGCGGGAAAGACCACCATTGTCAACCTGATCAACCGGTTTTATGAGATCCAGTCCGGAACCATTACCTACGACGGCATTGATGTCCGGGACATTAGAAAAGATGATCTGAGACGGTCCCTCTCCATGGTAATCCAGGACACCCACCTGTTTACCGGCACCATCGCCGACAACATCCGGTACGGACGTCTGGACGCCACCGACGAGGAGGTGCGGGAGGCGGCAAAAATCGCCAACGCCGATTCCTTTATCCGGCGTCTTCCCGACGGCTACGACACCATGCTCTACAGCGACGGGGGCAATCTGTCTCAGGGCCAGAGACAGCTTCTGGCCATTGCCAGGGCGGCAGTGTCCCGGCCGCCGGTGCTGATCCTGGACGAGGCCACCAGCTCCATCGATACCAGAACGGAGCGCCTCATCGAGAAGGGCATGGACGCCATCATGGAAAACCGCACGGTGTTTGTCATCGCCCACCGGCTTTCCACCGTGCGCAATTCCAAGGCGATCATGGTGCTGGAAAAGGGAGAGATCATCGAGAGGGGAAGCCACGAGGAGCTGCTGGAGCAGAAAGGCCGCTACTATCAGCTCTATACCGGCCAGTTTGAATTGGAGTGATAAGAATATGGAAAAAGACAGAATCCGAAACCTGCTCCGGGATGAAGAGCTGGCCAGACGGGATTTCATGCGTCCCCAGCTTCTGGAGCTGGGCCTGACCGTGGGCCAGGGCCAGCCCAGAATCCTGCTGAACCTGTTGAGATACGGGCCTCAGACCCAGAAAAAGCTCTCTGACCGGTGCAGAATGGATGTGACTACCATGTCCAGGACCCTGGACCGGATGGAAACGTCAGGATTTGTGGCCCGGGAGGACAACCCGGGCTGCCGCCGCTCCTACCTGATCCGCCTGACCTCCCTGGGAGAGGAGAAGGCGGAGAAAGTAAAGGGGCTGTTTGAGCAGTGCGATGAGATCATGTCCCGGGGCATCTCTCCGGAGGAGGCGGAGGCCTTCTGCGCCACCCTGGAGAAGATTGCGGCCAACCTGCTGGAGGCAGGCGCCGCCCGGGAAGGTGCCGCCGGCAGCGGGGACGGGGCGGAGAGTCAGTAATTTTCCTTCCGGTAGGCCGCCACATCCTCCTTGAACTGATTCCACTCGCTCTCATTTTCCACATAGTACAGGGGACACAGCTTTCCGGTCACGTCGTAGTGGCGGATGATGGAACGCTCCCGCAGGTCCAGCTGGCTCTCCAGCCAGGCGCTCAGACGTACCAGGGACTGGTAGGTGGCGTCGGTAAATTTTCCGCTGGAATCGGGATGGCAGCACTCAATGCTCACCGTGTCCCCATTCCGGTCGTTGGAGGCGTAGGAGATCTCCGAGAGGGGGATGCACTGGATGATTTCCCCGTCCAGGCCGATGATGAAGTGGCTGCTGACGGAAGTGGCGGACTCCCCGTTCTGTTTTGCCAGGTTATTGAAATAATTCCGGTTCTGCTGGGCTGTGGTGCCGGGATTGGCAGTGTAGTGGACCACAATTCCGTTGATTTTTTCCAGGGGTGTTCCCGGCCTGGAGTAGGGGTTGGGATCCAGCAGCTGGACGTCGATCCAGTCCGGCGTGACAATGGAAGCCGGATCCACCGGTTCCTTAAAAAATACAGCTCGGATCACTGATACAATTCCCCAGATAAGCAGAAGCAGGATGAGAGCCATGGCGGAGACGAGCATGGCTCTTTTCCGTTTCAGCCGTCTCAATCTGGCCCGCCGCCGGGCTTCCTGCCGTTTCATAAAATCTCTTTCCCCCCGAGACAGATCTGCCATATGTCAATTACTCCTTTTTGTCAAAATCAGCTGTCTGTATTATAGCGGATATGGAAAACCAAGGCAATGGAGGTAAACGATTTTGACGAAATTTGGCGGAACCTGCCTTCTGTTTGGGGAAAAATGCCGGATTGGGAGGGGAAAACCGGCGGAAGGGGACGGACAAAGCGCAGAAGTGGAATCGTGCCCGGTGAAAATGATTGAAATCAGACGCCGGCCTATGATATGATAAAAATAATGTTAAAAAAATGTAAAAATTACGGCCGTTGCCGGGCAGCATATGGCTTCCGGCTGTAGAGAGTGTGATCGAAGGAGGACCTTATGTCTATCAGCGATGTTTCCAATCTTTTTACCTTTGCCGGAGGCCTGGGCATGTTCCTTTACGGCATGAACATTATGGCGGACGGCATGCAGAAAACGGCCGGCGGGAAAATGAAGCAGTTCCTGGGGATGCTCACCAACAACCGGGTGATGGGCGTCGTGCTGGGGGCGCTGATCACCGCTATTATTCAGAGCAGCGGAGCCACCACGGTGATGGTGGTGGGTTTTGTGAGCGCCGGGATCATGAGCCTTTCCCAGGCGGTGGGCGTGATCATGGGCGCCAACATCGGAACCACCATCACGGCGTGGATTGTGTCCATGAGCCAGCTGGGGGACGCTTTTGAGGCCATGAAGCCGGAGTTTTATGCCCCCCTTCTCATCGGCATAGGCGCCCTGCTCATCGTCTTTGCCAAAAAACAGGGAAGAAAGCAGGCGGGAGAGATCCTGGTGGGCCTCGGCCTTCTGTTTGTGGGTCTGGACTTTATGTCTTCCTCCATAGCCCCCTACACGGGATCTCCCATTTTTTCCAGGGCCTTCGCCCTTCTCGGCGGCAACCCCGTGCTGGGTATGCTCATCGGGCTGATTGTGACGGCCCTGCTGCAGAGCTCCTCCGCTTCCGTGGGAATTCTCCAGACGCTGGCCATGAACGGCATTGTGACCACCAACGCGGCCATCTACATCACCCTGGGCCAGAATATCGGCTCCTGCGTCACCGCCCTCATCTCCAGTATCGGCGGAACCAGAACGGCAAAGAGGGCGGCCTGCATCCACTTGAGCTTTAACGTGATCGGGTCCCTCATCTTCGGCGCGGCGGGCCTGATTGTGTTTGCCCTGTCGCCGGAGCTGGCCCACAGCCGGATCACGGCGGTGCAGATTTCCATGTTCCACACCGTGTTCAACCTGACCAATACCGTCCTGCTGTTCCCCTTTGCGCAGCAGCTGGTGAAGCTGTCCGGCATCATGGTTCCGGAAAAACAGTCAGAGGAGGAGGACGACGAGGAGACCAGGACCCTGCGCCATCTGGACGAGAGAATTTTCGAGTCTCCCGCCTTCGCTCTGGAGACGGCTTCCTCCGAGGTGGTTCACATGGGAGAAGTGACTCTGAATAATCTGGAGCGGGCGGTGCAGACTCTTAAGAGCGGGGATACGAGAGACATTCAGAAGATCTGCGACACCGAGGAGACCATAGACCGGATGGAGAAAATGCTCACAGATTATCTCATCAAGGTGGACAATCTCTCCCTGACGGAGCACCAGAAGCTGGTGGTGGCCAACTTATTCTACAGCGTCAGCGACATTGAACGGGTGGGGGATCACTGTGAGAACCTGGCGGAACTGGCCCGGGATATGGAGAAAGAGAATTTCCACTTTACAGGCCAGGCCCTGGCGGAGCTGCGGGACATGAGCTCCGTGGTGGTAGAGGCCTTCCGCTGTGCCGTGGAGGCCAGAAAAAACGGCAATATGGATGTGGTGCGCCGGGTCAGCCAGCTGGAGGATGAGGCGGACAATATGGAGGAGGAGCTGAGGGAAAGGCATATTGAGCGTCTTTCCTCCGGGGAATGCTCCACCTCTGCGGGAATCGTGTTCTTAGACATTCTCACCAATCTGGAGCGCATCAGCGACCACGCCTACAACCTGGCAGGCTATGTGAAGGACGAGCTGTAGAAATTTCAAAAAACTACTTTACATTTTGTTTTAAATTGGATACAATGATTGGTGACTGATGGTTATTTAACAATCATATTATTTATTCTTAGGAGGAATACAATTATGGCAGTAAGAGTAGCGATCAATGGTTTCGGACGTATTGGACGTCTTGCATTCAGACAGATGTTTGATGCAGAGGGCTACGAAGTTGTAGCTATCAACGATTTAACGGATCCGAAGATGTTAGCGAACCTGTTAAAGTATGATACTGCTCAGGGCGGATACTGCGGACACATCGGCGAGGGCAAGCACACCGTTGAGGCCGGCGAGGGTTCCATCATCGTAGACGGAAAGGAAATTACCATTTACAAGGAGCCGAAGGCTGAGAACCTTCCCTGGGGCGAGTTAAATGTAGATGTAGTTCTGGAGTGCACAGGTTTCTACTGCTCTAAAGATAAATCTATGGCACACATCAACGCCGGCGCAAAGAAGGTAGTTATCTCTGCTCCCGCAGGCAATGACTTAAAGACCATCGTTTACTCTGTAAACGAGAAGACTCTGACCGCTGAGGATCAGATCATTTCTGCAGCTTCCTGCACCACCAACTGCTTAGCTCCCATGGCTAAGGCTTTAAATGACTATGCTCCCATCCAGTCCGGTATCATGAGCACCATTCACGCTTACACCGGAGATCAGATGATCCTGGACGGCCCGCACAGAAAAGGCGATTTAAGAAGAGCAAGAGCTGGCGCTGCCAACATCGTTCCCAACTCCACCGGTGCTGCAAAGGCAATCGGCCTGGTTATTCCGGAATTAAACGGCAAGCTGATCGGTTCTGCACAGCGTGTTCCGGTTCCCACCGGTTCCACCACCATCCTGACCGCTGTTGTTAAGGGCACGGATGTTACCAAGGAAGGCATCAACGCCGCTATGAAGGCAGCTGCTTCCGAGTCCTTCGGATACAACGAGGATCCGATCGTTTCTTCCGATGTTATCGGCATGAGATACGGCTCCCTGTTCGATGCTACCCAGACCATGGTTTCCAAGATCAGCGATGACGAGTATCAGGTACAGGTTGTTTCCTGGTATGACAACGAGAACTCCTATACCAGCCAGATGGTAAGAACCATCAAGTACTTCGCTGAGCTGGCATAATCGAAAACGAGGATAGAATTGACCTTACCCAGGGGTCCGGTCTTCCAGGACCGGGCCCCTGATTTATTTCCTAGGAACTTCGTTCCTAGGAAATAAACGCTCCGCGTAGGATCGCACTGCGGCAGAAAGGAACATGGCGCTTAAAGCGTCCCGCCGCAGGCGGAGAATCCTGCGAAGCAGGATTCTATACTATGAAAGCCCAGTCTCAAAGCAGAGACGGACAGGCAGGATTGCGGGAGTGCGCAGCACGGAGCAATCCGTGGGCTTTCCTTGAAGCAAAACGGGCAGAAATGCTGCGAAAGGAGAATTTATCATGTTAAATAAGAAGACTGTAGATGATCTGAAAGATTTAAAGGGCAAAAAAGTACTGGTCCGCTGTGATTTCAACGTGCCGTTAAAGGACGGCGTGATCCAGAACTACAACCGTATCGACGGCGCCATCCCCACCATCAAGAAGCTGATGGATCAGGGCGCGAAGGTGATCCTGTGCTCCCATCTTGGAAAGCCGAAGGGCGAGCCTCTTCCGGAGATGTCCTTGGCTCCCGTGGCTCCCGCCCTCAGCGAGAGACTGGGCGTGACTGTAAAATTTGCTGACGATCCGAAGGTAACGGGACCGGAGACCCAGAAGATGGCTGCCGAGTTAAAGGACGGAGAGGTTATGCTTCTTCAGAACACCCGCTACAGAGGCGAGGAGACCAAGTACGGCAAGGATGAGAAGGCTGAGGAGTACGCGAAGGAGCTGGCAGCTCTCTGCGACAACGGCATTTTCGTAAACGACGCATTCGGTACGGCTCACCGTTCTCACTGCTCCAACGTGGGCGTTTCCAAATACGTGTCTGAGACCGTTGTGGGATACCTGATGGAGAAGGAGATCAAGTTCTTAGGCCAGGCAGTGGAGAATCCGGTTCGCCCCTTCGTTGCAATCCTGGGCGGCGCAAAGGTTTCCGACAAGATCAACGTGATCAACAACCTGCTTGACAAGGTGAACACCCTGATCATCGGCGGCGGTATGGCTTACACCTTCTTAAAGGCTCAGGGCCAGGAGATCGGCAACTCCATGTGCGAGGAGGACAAGCTGGACTACGCTCTGGAGATGATCAAGAAGGCTCAGGACAAGGGCGTTAATCTCCTTCTTCCTGTAGACCATGTGGAAGGCAAGGAGTTCTCCAACGACACCGAGAGAAAAGTTGTGGATACTCTGGAGCCGGGCTGGGCTGGATATGACATCGGACCGAAGACCATTGAGAACTACAAGAAGGCCCTTGAGGGAGCCAAGACTGTGGTTTGGAACGGACCCATGGGCGTGTTCGAGTTCTCCAACTTTGCAGAGGGTACTCTTGAGATCTGCCGCGCTGTGGCTGACCTGAAGGACGCTGTGACGGTAATCGGCGGCGGAGATTCCGTGAACGCTGTGAAGCGTCTGGGATTTGCGGACAAGATGACCCACATCTCCACCGGCGGCGGCGCTTCTCTGGAATTCCTTGAGGGCAAGGAGCTTCCGGGCGTGGCATGCGCAGACAACCGCTAAGGATCAGATTCTGCGGATTATAAAAGAAAACGAGGTAGGAACTCATGGCAAGAAAGAAAATTATCGCAGGCAACTGGAAGATGAACATGACTCCCAGCGAGGCAGTTGCCCTGGTTGAGACGTTAAAGCCCCTGGTGCAGAACGAGGACGTGGACGTGGTATTCGGCGTTCCGGCCATCGACATTGTACCGGTAGTGGAGGCCTGCAAGGGCACCAACATTGCAGTTGCAGCTGAGAATATGTATTTTGAGGAGAGCGGCGCCTACACCGGCGAGATCTCCCCGAAGATGCTGGTGGATGCCGGCGTGAAATATGTGATCCTGGGCCACTCCGAGAGAAGAGACTACTTTAAGGAGACGGACGGGGATGTGAACAAGAAGGTGCTCAAGGCCATTGAGCACGGCATCACCCCCATCATGTGCTGCGGCGAGTCTCTGGAGCAGAGAGAGCAGGGAATCACCATGGATTTCATCCGTCAGCAGGTAAAGGTCGGCCTTCAGAATGTGACGGCTGATCAGGCGAAAAAGATGGTAATCGCCTACGAGCCCATCTGGGCCATCGGAACAGGCAAGACCGCTACGTCCCAGCAGGCGGAGGAGGTCTGCAAAGGCATCCGTCAGTGCATCGCTGAAATCTATGACGATGCCACCGCGGCGGAGATCCGCATCCAGTACGGCGGTTCTGTAAACGCAGGCAACGCGGCAGAGCTGTTCGCCATGGAGGATATCGACGGCGGACTGGTGGGAGGCGCATCCTTAAAGCCGGATTTCGGCAAGATCGTCTGCTACAATAAGTAATCAATGGATCAAGGGGACGGAAACGTCCGGAAAAATAAAAAACTCAAGTAAAACTCAAGTAAAATAATCAGGCGTATTCAGTAATCATGAATGTTTTTGCGGCAGGCGTCTCATAAGCGCCTGCCGTGATTGCGGAGCGTTGGCGGACTTTGGAACTGCTGAAAGAGCGGATTTCCGCCGAAGAACTGCTCCATGCGCCGCCGGCAGAAAAGGAAGCAGGGCGGCGGCCGGGTAGACCCGGAATGCAACAGAATGGAAGGAGAAATTATCATGGATAAGAGACCGGTAGTATGGATGATACTTGACGGGTACGGATTAAATGATAACTGTGACCACAATGCCGTATGCGAGGCCAGAACTCCCATTATGGACCAGCTTATGAGCCAGTGCCCGTTTGTGAGAGGCAATGCCAGCGGCCTGGCGGTGGGACTTCCCGACGGCCAGATGGGAAATTCTGAGGTGGGCCACATGAATATGGGAGCCGGAAGGATCGTATACCAGGATCTGACCAGAATTACAAAGTCCATTCAGGACGGGGACTTTTTTGAGAATCCCGCATTCCTGGAGGCGGTGAAGAACTGTAAGGAGAACGATTCCGCCCTGCATTTGTACGGACTGGTGTCCGACGGCGGCGTACACAGCCACAACACCCACATTTACGGGCTGCTGGAGCTGGCAAAGAGAAACGGCCTGAAGAAGGTGTATGTGCACTGCTTCCTGGACGGCCGTGACACTCCTCCCGCATCCGGCAAGGAGTTTGTGGCGGAGCTGGAAGCAAAGATGGCGGAGCTGGGCGTGGGCCAGGTGGCTTCCGTTATGGGACGGTATTACGCCATGGACAGAGACAACCGGTGGGATCGTGTGGAGAAGGCGTACCGCTGCATGACTCTGGGCGAGGGCAACCAGGCAGAGTCTGCTACGGCGGGCATTCAGGCTTCCTATGACGATGACAAGACGGATGAGTTTGTGATCCCCTTCTGCGTGGTGAAAGACGGCAAGCCGGTGGCTACCATTCAGGATAAGGATTCCATCATTTTCTTCAACTTCCGTCCGGACCGGGCACGGGAGATCACCAGAGCGTTCTGCGATGAGGAATTTACCGGATTTGCCAGAGAGCGCCGTCTGGATGTGACCTATGTGTGCTTTACCGACTACGATGAGACCATCGGCAACAAGCTGGTTGCCTTCAAGAAAGAGACCATTACCAACACCTTCGGCCAGTTCCTGGCTGACCACGGCATGACCCAGGCCAGAATCGCCGAGACAGAGAAATATGCCCACGTCACCTTCTTCTTCAACGGCGGCGTGGAGGAGCCCAATCCGGGAGAGGACCGCATTCTGGTGAAGTCCCCGAAGGTGGCCACCTATGATCTGCAGCCGGAGATGAGCGCTCCGGAAGTGTGCGACCGTCTGGTGGAGGCCATCAAGTCCGGAAAGTATGATGTGATCATCATCAATTTTGCCAACCCGGATATGGTGGGCCACACGGGAGTGGAGAGCGCGGCCATCAAGGCCATTGAGACGGTGGATGCCTGCGTGGGAAGAGCGGTGGACGCCATCAAGGAAGTAAACGGAGAGATGTTTATCTGCGCGGATCACGGAAACGCGGAGCAGCTGGTGGACTACGAGACCGGCGAGCCCTGGACTGCCCACACCACCAACCAGGTTCCCTTTATCCTGGTGAACGCGGATCCGTCCTACAAGCTGAGAGAAGGCGGCTGCCTGGCGGATATCGCCCCCACCCTCATCGAGCTGATGGGTATGGAGCAGCCGAAGGAAATGACTGGAAAGTCTCTTCTGGTGAAGGGCTGAGAGAAAAAGAGGAGCGGATAAGAGATGACCATAAGAATCGGTACCATAGGTTCCGGGAGTATTGTGGAGCATTTTCTGGATGCGGTGGAGAACTGTGACGGTGTGGAATACGGCGTTACCTATTCCAGAACCAGGGAGCGGGCGGAAGCCTTCGCCAGAAAGAGGGGGGCGGCCGCCAGCTGCTGGAAGCTGGACGACCTGCTCAGCTCCGATCAGGCGGACTGCATTTATATCGCCAGCCCCAACTGCTTTCATTTTCAGCAGGCAAAACAGGCCATGGAAGCGGGAAAGCATGTGATTGTGGAAAAACCTGCGGTTTCCAACTTGAAGGAGTGGAAAATTCTGGAGGAGACGGCGCAGATGCACCAGGTATTTCTCATGGAGGCGGTGCGCCACGTCTACGATCCGGCGATGGACGCCATCCGGAGAGGAATGAAGCGGATTGGAACCATCCGGCGGGCTTCCCTGCGGTTCTGCCAGTATTCTTCCAGGTATGACAAATTCCGCCAGGGGATTGTGGAAAATGCCTTTAAGCCGGAGCTGTCCAACGGCGCTCTCATGGATATCGGCGTGTACTGCGTCCGGATGATGGCGGAGCTTTTCGGGGCTCCCGTCAAGCTTCTGTCCCACGGGATCTTTCTGGAAAACGGCGTGGACGGGGCAGGCACGATCCTGGGCATTTACCCCGGGATGGATGTGGAGCTTTCCTATTCCAAGATCACCAACGGCATGATCGGCTGTGAGATTCAGGGGGAGGACGGCGTGATCCTGTTCTCCGGCGTGGCCAGGCCTGGAAAGGTGGAGCTGGTATCCCGCGGCGGAGAGAGAGAAGTGCTTTACGACGAGGATGACGGCTGGAACCTGGAGTATGAGGTCCAGAAATTTGCCGGATGGATGGAGAAGGGAGATCTTCAGGATCCGGGATATCTGCGGGCTCTGAAGATGTCCGGTCTGGAAATGGGCATCATGGACAGCGCCAGAAAGCAGATGGGCATTGTGTTCCCCGCGGACGGGAAGCAGTGAAAATAGAAAAGAGAAAAGGGCACAGTCCTGCAGAGACAGATAACAGGAGCGGCGGTTCACTGACAAAAAGGTGGACCGCCGCTTTTTTCGTGAGTGCGCCCGGCAGGCGGCCGCCATGGCTGCATGGGCGGACATTTGCCGGAACATGGGTCAGCCGCGGCTGCGGCTGAGGTTTGCCCTCTGTTCCAGCAGGGATATGCCCTTGTAGAACAGGGCGGAGATCAGGCAGAGGATCACAATGGACATGACCACCTCATCCATGGCAAAAGTCTGCTGGCCGTAGATGATCAGATAGCCCAGGCCGGAATCCGCCGCCAGGAATTCCCCGATGATCACCCCCACCAGGCAGAGCCCCAGGCTCACTTTCATGCTGCTGATGATCACGGGAACAGAGGCGGGGAGGAGAATTTTCAGAAGAATCTCCCGCTTTCCGCCGCCGAAGGAGCGGATCAGCTTGATCAGCTCCTGGTCTGTCTGGGAAAAACTGGTGTACAGGGTCATGACGGACCCGAACACGGCCACGGAAACGGCGGCCACCACGATGGTCTTTAAATTGGCTCCCAGCCACACAATGAGAAGAGGGGCCATGGCGGACTTGGGAAGACTGTTCAACATGACCAGGTAAGGTTCCAGGATCCGGGAAACCATGGGGCTGCTCCACAGCAGGATGGACAGGAGCAGGCTGAAAAAGATGGTGAGGAAAAAGCTGAGGAGCGTCTCGTACAGGGTGACTCCCGTATGGAAAAAAATGGCGCCGCTTTCCGTCATGGACAGAAAACAGCGGACAATCCGGGAGGGGGAGCTGAAGATAAAGTCGTCCACGGCTCCGGTGGCTGCTCCCAGCTCCCAGAGAGCCAGAAACAGGATAAAAATCATGGCCCGCAGTATGGTGACCTGCCGCCTGTGCCACAGTTCCCGTTCCAGATAAGCCCTCTGGGCGGGAGACCAGCGCTCCCGGTCCCGGGCATCCTCCGGCGGGAGAAAATGTTTTTGAAAAAATTGTTTCATCAGATTTTAAGCTCCTTCCATACGAGATTGAAATAGGCGGAGAATTCCGGCATGTTCCGCCGGCGGATGGGGCTGGTTTCCCCGGAAAAGTCCAGGGGGATCTCCGCTTTTATGGTGCCCGGGCGGGAGGACAGCACCAGAATGCGGTCCGCGGCGCTGATGGCCTCCGAGAGATCGTGGGTCACCAGCACCGCGGTTTTTCCGTTTTTTCGGATGATGGAGCTGATGTCGTCGCAGACGGTGAGCCGGGTCTGATAGTCCAGAGCGGAGAAGGGTTCGTCGAGGAGCAGCAGATCCGGCTTTAGGGCCAGGGTGCGGATCAGGGCCGCCCGCTGGCGCATGCCGCCGGAGAGCTCAGAAGGCCGGGAGCCGGCGAATTCCCCCAGGCCGTAGGCGTCCAGCATGGAAATCAGCTCCTCCCTGGCCTGGGAAGTCATGCGTTTCTGGATCTCCAGCCCCAGGGAGACGTTTGCCAGGATGGTGCGCCATTCCAGCAGCCGGTCCCTCTGGAACATGTAGCCGATGTGCTGGCGCGCCTCGGAAACCGGCCGCCCGTTGACCAGAATGGTGCCGGCTTCCGGCGCAGCCAGGCCGTCCAAAAGGGTGAGCAGGGTGGTTTTCCCGCAGCCGGACGGGCCGACGACGGCGACGAATTCGCCGTTGAATATGGAAAATGTAATATGGGAAAGGGCCTTTGTCTCTCCTTCCATGGTGTGGTAGGAGTGGCTGACCCCGGAAACTTCCAGAAGGGGCGTCATAAAGTACCTCCTTTGCGTGATGATACTTTATGATATGAAAAGAAAATTTGCATGGTGTGAAAAGATGGACAAAAAATGTCCCCCGGCGGCTGCGTGTTTCTAAGGGATATTATAAGGTTGAGCTTAGACACCAGCCGTACAGGCCTCTGCCGGAGACGGCAGAACGCCCGCACTCCTCCCAGAACCGGCGGACAGAAAGATTATAACACATTTTACCCAGATTTAACAGAACCATGGTAATAGATTTTACTTTATTTTTTTATACTTACATCCGTAAGCGATAAGCAAGAAAGCAAAAACGAAACCCATTAAAAAAGGAGAGAATTCAATTATGAAAAAAGCAGGATTAGTATTACTGGCAGGAGTTATGGCTTTCGGCCTTGCAGCCTGCGGAAGCAGCAGCAGCGAGACCACAGCTGCCGGCACCACGGCGGCAGCCACCTCTGACGCAGCAAAGGAAGACACCACAGAAGCAGAGGTGAATGAGGACCTGAGCGGAACCATTACCGCAGCTGGTTCTTCTGCCTTAAAGCCTCTGGCTGACGACGCGGCAGACGCATTTGCAGAACTGTATCCGGATGTGGCCATCACCATCGATGCCGGCGGTTCCGGAGAGGGCTTAAAGCAGGTTTCCGAGGGAACGGTTGATATCGGAAACTCCGACGTTCCGGCTGAGGATAAACTGGACGCGGCTCAGGCTGCTGAGCTGGTTGACCATCAGGTATGCGTTATTACCATGGCTCCCATCGTAAACATGGACGTTGCTGAGGCTGGCGTGACCGATCTGACCAAAGAGCAGCTGATCTCCATCTTCACCGGCGAGACCACCAACTGGAGCGAGGTTGGCGGACCGGACGAGGACATCGTTCTTGTCACCAGACCGACTTCCTCCGGCACGAGAGCAACCTTCCAGAAATATGCTCTGGACGGCAACGAGGAGGCTTCCAACGCTTCCATGGAGACTGATGATTCCGGCGTTCTGCTTCAGAATGTAAAGGATACCCAGGGCGCCATCGGATATGTGGCTCTGTCTTATCTGACCGATGATGCCGGCGTAGCTACAGTGGCCATCGACGGCGTGGAGCCCACTCTTGAGAATACGTACAACGGAACCTATCCGGTATGGACCTATGAGCATATGTACACCAAGGGCGAGCCGAATGATGTAGTGTCCACATTCCTTGAGTACATCATGTCTGACGAGTACGGCACGAGAATGGAAGATCTGGGATACGGCGTTTCCTCTAAGATGACAGTAACGGAGCACTAATGGATACGAGGAGCAGGAAGACGGAAAGATTTCCTGCGCCCGGCAAAAGGGGCGGGCGTTTTGTGCCCGCCCTTTCTCTGCCCGAAGGAATGGGGCTCTCCCCGGCGCGGGCGTCATTCTTTCGGGCAGAGAAAATCGAAACGCGTGAGAGCAAATGAAATCAGGAGATTTTATGAAAGAAAATAAAACGTACGGTATGTTTTCAAAAGAATATTTCTGGCGGGGACTGATGACGGCCTGCGGCCTGTTTGTCATCATCCTCACCATAGTAATCGGTGCCTTTTTGGTATATAAGGGGTCCGACACATTTCTGGTGTACGGACACTCCCTGGGAGAATTCCTGGGCTCCGCGGAGTGGAATCCGGTGGACAACATGGAGGGAGGCGGAGCGGTCGGCGCGCTGATCTTCATTGTAGGTTCTCTGTGTACCTGCGGTCTGGCTCTGCTGATTTCCACGCCCTTCTCTCTGGGCTCCGCTATTTTCATGACGGAGATTTCACCGAAATTCGGCGAGAAATTTTACCGCCCGGTGGTGGAAATTTTCGCCGGGATCCCTTCCGTGGTTTACGGATGGGTGGGATTGACCGTCCTGGTGCCGGCGATTAAAACCGTTTTCGACCGTCAGGTGGGACACTCCATTCTGGCAGCGGGACTGGTGCTGGCCCTGATGATTTTCCCCACCATCACCACCGTGTCGGCGGACGCCATCCGTTCCGTATCCGACGACTGCCGCAAGGCAGCCTACGGACTGGGCTCTACCAGATGGCAGACGATTTACCGGATCGTGATTCCGGCAGCGGCCCCCGGCATTATCTCCGGAATTATCCTGGGACTGGCGAGAGCGTTTGGAGAAGCTCTGGCAGTGGCCATGGTCATCGGACAGACGACGGCCCTTCCCACCAGCATCTTCTCCACCACCAAGACCCTGACCACAGAGATCGCGGCTCAGATGGGAAATGCCATGGAAGGCGGAGAGATGAAATCCGCTCTCTGGACCATGGCCCTGCTGCTGTTTCTGGTATCCCTGCTGTTTATCTGGCTGATCCATTTCTGTACCGGAAGACAGCTTGCCAAAGAGAAAAAAGATTCCAAAGGAGGGAAAAAGTAAACGATGGAAAGCAGAATCAAAAATGCCAGAGGAATTGACAAAGGCATGACCGTTGTGTTTTACGCCGTGGCGATCTTCTTTTTCCTTCTGCTGGCGGCTTTCGCCGGAAAGGTAATCATCGGCGGTTTTGCAGGCGCGACTCCGGAAATGTTCCGGTTTGCGAGAAAAGGAAGCATTGGAAACCAGCTGTTTAATACGATCTATCTGGTGTTCGTGTCCCTGGTGGTGTCTGTGCCTCTGGGAGTGTGCGCGGGAATCTACCTGTCCATGTACGCGAAGCAGGGACTGTTCACAAAGTTTCTGAGAATGTGTATTGAGACGCTTTCGTCTCTGCCGTCGATTGTGGTAGGCTTGTTCGGATACCTGGTGTTTCTGGTGTTCATGGGAATGGGGAAGAGTCTGCTGGCAGGCGCCCTGTCCGTTTCCATTATCACCCTGCCGCTGATTACCACCACCACGGAGGATGCCATCAAAGGACTTCCGGAAGGATATTACCAGGCCAGCCTGGGGCTGGGAGCGACGAAATGGCAGTCCATCTTCCACGTACTGCTGCCGGCCTGCCTTCCCAGAATTATGACAGGCGTGATTCTGGCGGCGGGAAGAGGCTTCGGTGAGGCGGCTGTGCTTCTGTACACCACCGGTTCCGGAACCAGCTTAAGATGGGGAAACTGGGATATTACATCCCCCACCTGCCCCTTAAATCTCCTTCGCCCGGCTGAGACGCTGTCCATTCAGATCTGGAACCTGCAGGTGAACGGGCAGGATCGGGCCCTGGCAAACCTGGCATCCGCGGTGCTGATGCTTCTGGTACTGGCCTTCAGCATTGGAGCCAATGCTCTGAGCCACTGGATCGCGAAGAAGAATGCAGGCGAGAAAGCCTGATGGGAAGAGAATCAGAAAGGATTACGAAAATGGAAGAGAAGAACGTAAAGTTTGATATAGAGAACCTGAATCTTCATTACGGTGATTTTCATGCTTTGAAAAACATTAACATGAAAATTAATGAGCATGAGATTACGGCGTTTATCGGACCGTCCGGATGCGGAAAATCCACATTCTTAAAGACGCTGAACCGGATGAACGATCTGGTGGAAAATGTAAAAATTGACGGAAAAGTCCTCATGGACGGTGTGGACATTTATAAAGACATGGACGCCATCACCCTGCGTCACCGGGCGGGCATGGTATTTCAGCAGCCCAACCCGTTTCCCAAGAGCATTTACGACAATGTGGCTTACGGCCCCAGGATCTTCGGCATCCGCAAGAAAGCTCAGCTGGATGAGATCGTGGAGCGCAGCCTCCGCCAGGCAGCCATCTGGGATGAGCTGAAAGACCGCCTCCACAAGAGCGCCATGGGACTTTCCGGCGGTCAGCAGCAGAGACTGTGCATCGCCAGAACCCTGGCGGTGGAGCCGGAGGTGATTTTAATGGATGAGCCGACCTCCGCCCTGGATCCCATTTCCACATCCAAGATTGAGGATCTGGCCATGGAACTGAAGAAGGATTACACCATTATCATTGTAACCCACAACATGCAGCAGGCGGCCAGAATTTCTGACAAGACAGCGTTCTTCCTTCTGGGCGAGGCGGTGGAGTACGGCAATACCAACGATCTGTTCGCGGCGCCAAAGGATAAGAGAACAGAAAATTATATTACAGGGAGGTTTGGCTGATATGAGAAACGCATTCAACGCCCAGCTTGACGAGATGCACAGGCTTCTGATCCACATGGGGGAGCTCTGTGAGACAGTAATTGACAATACCTACCAGGCTCTGATGAAGGAAGACCGGGAGAGCGCGGCGGAAATCATTGAGAAGGACGGAGAGATCGACCAGGTGGAACGGGACATTGAAGGGATCTGTCTGAAACTGCTGCTGCGCCAGCAGCCGGTGGCGTCAGATTTGCGCCGCGTTTCCTCCGCCCTGAAAATGATCACAGATATGGAGCGGATCGGAGATCAGGCCGCTGACATTGCGGAGATCATCAAGACCGGAAATCTGAAAGCGCCGGCGGAAGCTCTGGGCATGGGAAAGATGGCCAAAGCGACCATGAAGATGGTGCGGGACAGCATCGATTCCTTTGTGAAGGATGATCTGGATCTGGCAAAGCAGGTAATCGACGCTGACGATGAGGTGGACGGCCAGTTTGAGCAGATCCGCCATATGCTGGCGGATGGTCTGGTGAATAAGAGCGCGACCCAGGAACAGGTTCTGGATCTGCTGATGATTGCCAAATATTATGAGAGGATCGGCGACCACGCCACCAACATCGCGGAGTGGGTGGTATACTCCATTACCGGAGTACACAAGAGCGCGGAACTGACAGAACGGAAGGAACAGGAATAACGGACTATGGGATCAAGAGTTGTTTTTGAACAGGAACTGCAGGCATTGAATGAAAGTCTGATCCGCATGGGAGAGACGGTGGAACACTCTATTGAGACCACGTTTCAGGCGTTTCAGGACAATAACCACGAGACATTGGAAACGATCATCCGCTCCGACAACAGCGTAGATGAGATGGAGAGGGATATCGAGTCGAAATGCTTTTCCCTGATGCTGCGCCAGCAGCCGGTGGCGAAGGACCTGCGCCATATTTCCATGGCGTTAAAGGTGGTGACGGATCTGGAGCGGATTGGCGACCACGCGGTGGATATTGCGGAGCTGGCTCTGCGTCTGGATCAGAGGGACGCCCAGTCGATGATCCAGTTTCTTCCGGAAATGGTTGCAAACGTGAAGGCCATGCTTCAGGGGGCCATCCGCGCCTTCGTCCGCAAGGACCTGGAACTGGCCCGGTCCATGGAGGAGAGGGACGATATTATCGACGGCCTTTTCAACCGGGTGAAGCAGGAGGCGGTGAAGCTGCTGAAGGAGGATGCGGCGGAGCCCGACAAGGTGGTGGATCTGCTGATGATCGCCAAATATCTGGAACGGATCGGCGACCACGCGGTGAACGTCTGCGAGTGGACGGAATTTTTTGATACAGGGCTGGTCAAAAACGTCCGGATTTTGTAAAATAGATTCTGGGCTGAAAGGATGGGGCTATGATTTACATCGTGGAGGACGACAGCAGCATTCGGGAACTGGTAGCTTACACACTTGGCAGCCAGGGAATGGAGGCGGAGGGGTTTGAATGCCCGTCCGCTTTTTTCAAAGCTCTGGAGACGCGGGTTCCCGACCTGGTGCTTCTGGATATTATGCTTCCGGAGACAGACGGACTGTCTGTGCTGAAGAAGTTAAAAGGGACGCCGGCCTATTCCAGGCTTCCGGTGATCATGCTGACGGCGAAAGGCAGTGAGTATGACACGGTGCTGGGACTGGACAGCGGCGCGGACGATTACATTCCGAAACCGTTCGGAATGATGGAGCTTCTGGCCAGAATCCGGGCGGTGCTTCGCCGCACCGGAGAGAAGAAGGGGGAAGTTCACGAATATGGCGGCATTCAGGTGTATCCGGACAGCCGCAGGGTGACGGTAAACGGCAGCGAGGTTTCCCTTACGTCCAAGGAATTCGACCTGCTGACCGCCCTGATCAGCCAGCCGGAGAAAGTGTGCACCAGAAGCCAGCTGTTAAGCACCGTGTGGGGATATATTTCCGACGGCGAGAGCCGGACGGTGGATGTGCATATAAAGACCCTGAGACAGAAGCTGGGGGAAGCCGGCCAGCTCATTGAGACCGTCAGGGGAATGGGTTATAAAATAGGAGGAAGCGAGAAGTGACAAAACGGATATTCCGCTCCATTTTGTGCGTGAGCGCCGCTGTGCTGCTGGCCAGCCTGCTCATCACCCTGGGAGTGCTTTACGGATATATTAATATTCAGCAGAGAAACGAGCTTGGGGATGAAGCCATGTATCTGGCCCCCGGAGTGGAGGAGAGCGGAGCGGAGTATCTCAGGCAGCTGGAGGAGACGGACAAGAGGATCACGCTGGTGGACCGGGACGGAACCGTCCTGTTTGACAACGAATCCGACACGTCCGGCATGGAAAACCACAGCCAGCGGGAGGAGATCCGGGAGGCGTTTGAGACGGGGGAGGGATCGGCCACAAGGCGTTCTTCCACGCTGTCAGAGCCCACGGTATATTACGCCAAGAGGCTGGACAACGGACAGGTGCTGCGGCTGGCGGGAAGTGAGTACCGGATGATGACGGTGTTCGCCAACCTGCTCTATCCCATGTGCGCAGTCTGCCTGCTGATGATCCTGCTGGCGGCGTTTTTCGCCATGCGGGCGTCGGAGAAGATTGTGGAGCCCATCAACCGCCTGGACGTGGAGGATGTGAAGGAGGGGGACGTGTACGAGGAGATCGCCCCTCTGATCCAGAAGATCAGCCATCAGAAGGAGACCATCACCAACCAGGTGATGGAGGCCCAGCGGCAGCAGCGGGAGTTTGAGGACATGAAGGAGCAGATGCGCCGGGAGTTCACGGCCAATGTGTCCCATGAGCTGAAAACCCCTCTCACTTCCATCTCCGGTTTTGCCGAGATTATTAAAAACGGGTTTGTGAAGCAGGAGGACATCCCCGGCTTCGCGGGAAAGATTTTTGAGGAGTCCCAGCGTCTCATTGTGCTGGTCAATGATATTATCAAGATATCCCAGCTGGACGAGGGAGGCATCCCCTATGACAAGGAAGAGATCGATCTGTACGATATGGCGGAGGAGGTGCTGGGCCGCCTGGCGGAACCGGCAAAGAAGAAGAACATCAACCTCCAGATTCTGGGAGAGCACGCCAGGATCAAGGGCGTGCGCCTGATCCTGGACGAAGTCATCTACAACCTCTGCGACAACGCGGTGAAATACAACCGGGAAAACGGCACGGTGATCGTCCGCGTGAAGCGGGACCGGAGAGGAATCCAGCTGGTGGTGGCGGATACGGGAATCGGCATTTCCAAAGAACATCAGGACCGGGTGTTCGAGCGGTTCTACCGGGTGGACAAGAGCCATTCCAAGGCCATCGGAGGAACGGGCCTGGGACTTTCCATCGTCAAGCACGGGGCGGCATTCCTGGGGGCGGCGGTGGAGCTGGACAGCCGGCCGGACGAGGGTACAGTCATCACCCTCACCTGGAAAATGGCCTAGGCCGTTCTCCGGAGCGGATCCCGCCGGCCCGAATGAGGGCCGCCCGCCCTGAAAACGGCGGAAAAAGGGGCCGAAACCCAAGAAAATACATGAAAATCCTTGCATTTCCCGCCCCGGGGTGTTATACTTGATATGATAACATGATAGAATGACTATAAAGAGTGGGTAAACGCCCACTCTTTTGTTTGCTGCCGGGCCGGTCTGACATCCGGCCTGGGCGGCAGGTCAGAACCATACAGGAGAGGCGGTGGGAAGATGGCGAAAAAAGAAGACTATGTAGGGAGGGTCGAGCGTTTTCTGGAGCCCATTATGCAGGAAAACCAGTTTGAGCTGGTGGACGTGGAGTGGGTGAAGGAAGCCGGCACCTGGTATCTGCGGGCTTACGTGGACAAGGAAGGCGGCATTTCCGTGGACGACTGCGAGGTGGTCAGCCGCCGCTTGAGCGACTGGCTGGACAAAGAGGACTTTATTTCAGAGAGCTATATCCTGGAGGTGAGTTCGCCGGGGCTTGGCAGGCCGCTGAAGAAAGACAAGGATTTTGCCAGAAGCATCGGGAAGGACGTGGACGTGAAGCTGTATCGGGCCCGGGATAAGAGAAAAGATTTCACCGGCGTTCTGAAAGCCTACGACGAGGACACGGTCACCATAGAGGAAGAGGGAAAGGAACTGGTATTTGAGCGCGGGGAGATCGCGCTGATCCGGTTGGCATTCGATTTCTAAAAGGAAGTAGGAGGATGAAGAAAGATGAATAAGGAACTGTTGGAAGCCCTGGAGCAGGTGGAAAAGGAGAAGAACATCAGCAAGGAAACGCTGCTGGAAGCCATTGAGAACTCCCTGCTGACGGCGTGCAAGAACCACTTTGGCAAGGCGGATAACGTGAAGGTCACCATCAATCCGGACACCGGCGATTTCGCGGTGTACGCGGAGAAGGAAGTGGTGGAGAAGATGGATCCTGAGGAGAATGATCCGCTGCTGCAGATCAGCCTGGCGGAGGCGAAGATGATGGATCCCAAGTGCCAGGTGGGTGACATCGTCCATGTGCCCATCAAGTCCAAGGAATTCGGCCGCATCGCCACTCAGAATGCCAAGAACGTCATCCTTCAGAAGATCCGTGAGGAAGAGAGAAAGGTTCTCTACAAAGAGTACTTCAGCATGGAGAAAGAAGTCATGACCGGCACGGTGACCCGGTTCCTGGGACGGAATATCAGCATCAACCTGGGCCGTGTGGACGCCATTTTAAATGAGTCTGAGCAGGTGAAGGGAGAGGAGCTCCATCCCACAGACCGGATCAAGGTGTATATTCTGGAAGTGAAGGATACGCCGAAGGGACCCAGGGTCTCCGTGTCCAGAACCCATCCGGATCTGGTGAAGCGGCTGTTTGAGGAAGAGGTGGCCGAGGTCAAGGACGGCATTGTGGAGATCAAGGCCATCGCCAGAGAGGCAGGTTCCCGCACGAAGATCGCCGTGGCATCCAACGATCCCAACGTGGATCCGGTGGGCGCCTGCGTGGGCGTGAACGGAGCCAGGGTCAACAGCATTGTAAACGAGCTGAAAGGCGAGAAGATCGACATTATCAACTGGGATGACAATCCCGCCTACCTCATTGAGAACGCCCTGTCCCCCGCGAAGGTGATCTGCGTGGTGGCGGACGAGGACGAGAAGGAAGCCCAGGTGATCGTTCCCGATTACCAGCTCTCCCTGGCCATCGGCAAGGAAGGCCAGAACGCCAGACTGGCGGCCAGACTGACCGGCTATAAGATCGACATCAAGAGCGAGACCCAGGCCAGAGAGATGGGGCTGTTTGACGAGCTGGGCCTGGACAATCGGGAGGAAGGCGCCTACGAGGGATACGAGGAGTACGATTCCTATGAGGATGAGCCGGAGAACGAAGATTCATACGAAGACTACCGGGAAGATAGTGAAGACGATTATCAGGATCAGTAGAAGTAGAATGGGAAGTGAAGAAGAGTGAGTGTAAAAAAGATTCCCCTCAGACAGTGCATCGGCTGTGGTGAAATGAAAAATAAAAAGGAGATGGTCCGTATCCTGAAAACGGCGGAAGGCGAGATTGTGCTGGACGCCACAGGAAAGAAAAACGGGCGCGGCGCTTATATCTGCCCGTCCATGGACTGTTTCCGTAAGGCAAAGAAAAGCCGCGGGCTGGACCGGTCCTTTAAGATGGCGGTTCCGGCGGAGATCTATGACAGGCTGGAAAAGGAGATGGAAAAACTTGGACGGCAATAGAAAGCTGTTGAACCTGATCGGCCTGGCGACAAAGGCGGGCAAAACCGTCAGCGGCGAATTTTCCACAGAGAAAGCGGTGAAGACGGGAAAGGCAAAGCTGGTGATCGTGTCGGAGGAGGCCTCCGGCAACACGAAAAAACAGTTTGCCAATATGTGCGCTTACTACAAGGTCCCGATCTGCTGGTTCGGTAAAAAGGAGGAGCTTGGCCACGCTATGGGGAAGCAGCTGCGCGCTTCTCTCGCGGTTTTGGATGAAGGACTTGCGAATGCGATGGTAAAACAGATGAATTGGAACGGAGGCAGTGAGTATGAGAGTGAGTGACCTGGCTAAGGAAGTGGGAAAGACCAGCAAAGAAGTGCTGGATATATTACAAAAGAATCATGTGGAGGTGAAGAGCAACTTGTCGAATGTGACCGATGAGCATATTGAGCTGGTGAAGAAAGCCGTGAGCGGAGGAGATAAGCCGGCAGATGGAGGAAAAGAAGAGAAGAAGGGGGATGCTCCGAAGAAGAAGATCGCGGCTGTGTTCCGCCCCCAGAACTCTCAGCAGATGAGAAACCGTCCCGCCCGTCCCCAGGGACAGGGAAGAGCGGAGGGAGCTCAGGGCGGAGGCGAGCGCCAGCCCAGAGACAGCCGCTCCGGTCAGGGAGGCTACAGCCGTGACGGAGGAAACCGCGGAGACGGAAACCGTCAGGGAAGCTACAATCGCGACGGAGGAAACCGCGGAGACGGAAGCCGTCAGGGCGGCTACAATCGCGACGGAGGAAACCGCGGGGACGGAAACCGTCAGGGCGGCTACAGCCGTGACGGAGGAAACCGCGGAGACGGAAGCCG
>NBJMR02800__coassemble_1618_pt1 | contig 28354 bp, 26 predicted proteins | sample NBJMR02800__metabat2_low_PE_040 | metagenome-assembled genome bin NBJMR02800 | reverse complement strand
GGATTGGTTTCCGGCGGGGCGCGTCCGCTTTTTTAATCTGAATATTTTTCTATACCGGCGCAAACTGGCTGTTGTACAGCTCCGCATAGAAGCCGCCCTGGGCCAGAAGCTCCGTGTGGGTACCCTGCTCAATGATCTTTCCATCTCTCATCACCAGGATCCGGTCCGCCTCCTTGATGGTGGACAGGCGGTGGGCCACGATAAAGCTGGTCCGGCCCTCCATCATTCTGGCGAAGGCTTCCTGAATCTTGATCTCCGTTCTGGTATCGATGGAGGAGGTAGCCTCATCCAGGATCAGCATGGGCGGCAGGCACAGCATCACCCGGGTGATGCACAGCAGCTGCTTCTGTCCCTGGGACAGGTTGCCTCCGTCCTCGGAAATCACCGTGTCATATCCCTGGGGCATCCGGCGGATAAAGCTGTGGGCGTGGGATTTCTTCGCGGCGGCGATGATCTCCTCCTCCGTGGCGTCCGGTTTCCCGTAGGCGATGTTCTCACGGATGGTGCCGGATTTCAGCCAGGTCTCCTGGAGCACCATGCCGTAATTCTTCCGCAGGCTCTTTCTCGTCATGGCGCGGATGTCGGTTCCATCCACCCGGATCTCTCCCCGGTCCACGTCATAGAAGCGCATGAGCAGGTTGATTACCGTACTCTTTCCGCAGCCTGTGGGGCCCACAATGGCCACCCGCTGTCCCGGCTTCACCGCCAGGTTCAGATCCTCGATCAGCTTCACCTGGGGATCATAGGAGAAATACACATGCTCCAGATCCACCTCACCGTCGGCGTGTTCCAGCTCCCTGGCATCCGCCCGATCCGGCGTCTCCGCCTCCTCGTCAATCAGGTCAAACACCCGGGCAGCGGAGGCGATGGCGTTCTGCAGCTCCGTCACCACGCCGGAAATCTCGTTGAACGGCTTGGTGTACTGGTTGGCGTAGGAGAGAAACACTGAGAGCTGGCCCACGGAGAGAGCTCCTCTCACCGCGGCAAAGGCTCCCGCCACTCCCACCGCCGCATACACCAGACCGTTGACAAAGCGGGTGGAGGGGTTGGTGATGGAGGAAAAGAATATGGCTTTCAGGCTGCAGTCGTTCAGCCTGCTGTTGATCTCCTCAAACCGCTTCTGGGCCTCCTCCTCCTGGCCAAAGGCCTGCACCACTTTCTGGTTTCCCAGCATTTCGTCCACCAGGGCCGTCAATTCGCCTCTGGTTTTGGATTGAAGGGTGAACATGGAGAAGGTGCGTTTCGCGATAAACGCCGCCACAAACAGGGAGATGGGCGTCAGAACCACCACCACCAGGGTGATAAAGGGATTGACAGACAGCATAAAGCCCAGAGTTCCCAGTATGGTCATCACTCCCGTGAACAGCTGGGTAAAGCCCATGAGCAGTCCCTCGGAAAACTGGTCGATATCCGCGATGATCCGGCTGATAATGTCCCCGTGCTGGTGGGAGTCCACATATTTCAGGGGCAGCTCTTCCAGCCGGTTAAAGGCTCTGGTGCGGATATCCTTTACCACCCGGTAGGTGATCTTGTTGTTGATGTGGTTCATGAGCCACTGGGACAGGCCGGTGATGACGATCACCACTGCCACCTTTTTGAGGATGGCCAGAAGTCCGTCAAAATCCACCAGCCCTTTCTCCACGATCAGATCCACCCCGTCGCCGACGAGAATGGGGGCATACAGGGTGGTGGCCACTGTGATCACCGCCAGAATCAGGGAGGCGGCCACCCAGAACCGGTACTGTTTAATATAAGTGAGGATTCTCTTGATTGTTACGATCTGCTTCTCTTTCATCTCACTCCACCTCCTCCGGGGAAAGCTGGGACAGGCAGATTTCCCGGTAAACCTGACAGGAATGGATCAGCTCGCTGTGGGTTCCGATTCCCGCCACTGCGCCGTCGTCCAGCACTACGATCACATCCGCGCTCCGCACTGTGGCGGCCCGCTGGGACACCAGGAACACTGTCATTCCCTTTGTCTCCTCCCGAATTGCCTTCCTCAGCTTCGCATCCGTGGCAAAATCCAGGGCGGAGGCGCTGTCGTCCATGATCAGAATCTCCGGCTGTCTCACCAGGGCTCTGGCGATGGTGAGACGCTGTCTCTGCCCGCCGGACAGGTTCTTTCCCTCCTGGGCAATGTGAAGGTCCAGTCCTTCTCCTTTATCGTCCACAAATTCCTTTGCCTGGGCAATGGACAGCGCCTGATAGATCTCTTCATCCGTGGCGTCCCGGCGGCCCCACTTCATGTTCTCCCGCAGGCTTCCCGCAAACAGCACAGCCCGCTGGGGCACCACGCCGACCCTGCGGCGCAGCTCACTCAAGGGCCACTGGCGCACGTCGGCTCCATCCACCAGCACTGCTCCCCGGAACACATCGTAAAAACGGGGAATCAGGTTCACCAGGGTGGATTTTCCCGAGCCGGTGCCTCCGATGACGCCCACCGTCTGCCCCGGCTGAACCTTTAAGGAGATTCCGGAAAGGGACGGCTCCTTCGCGCCCCCGTAGCAGAAATCCACATCCCGAAACTCCACCTTCGGGGCCGGCTCAGAACCATCTGCTGCCGTCCTTCCGTCCTGCCCGGGATCGGTGATGCTGCTCTTCTCCTCAAACACCTTCTGCACTCTCCCGGCGCATGCCAGGGCCTTGGAGATGTTGATGATCAGGTTGGCCAGCTTGATCAGCTCCACCAGAATCTGGGACATGTAGTTGACCAGGGCCACCACAGCTCCCTGGGTGATGATCCCGCTGTCCACCTGTTTTCCGGCCACCCACACCAGGGCGATGACGCCGCTGTTGATGATCACGTAGGTCACCGGGTTCATCAGGGCGGAGATTTTTCCCACGAATACCTGCATGTCCACCAGCTGGCTGTTCTCCTGCTCAAACCGCTTTTTCTCGTCTTCCTGGCGGTTGAAGGCCCGGATCACCCGGACGCCCTCCAGGTTTTCTTTCGTGGCCAGCAGCACCTGATCCAGCTGTCTCTGTACCTTTTTATAAAGAGGCATGGTGATCAGCATAATGCCGAACACCACCACAGACAGCAGGGGAATCACCACCACAAACACCAGAGCCGAACGCACGTCCACCGTAAAGGCCATGATCATGGCGCCGAAGACGATGAACGGGGAACGAAGAAACAGGCGCAGGAACAGGTTCAGTCCCGTCTGCACCTGGTTGATGTCGCTGGTCATCCTGGTGATCAGCGTGGAAGTTCCCACCCGATCGATCTCCGCATAGGACAGGCGGTTAATGTGGGCAAACAGGTCGTTTCTCAGGGATGTGGAAAATCCCACCGACGCCTTTGCCGCAAAATACTGGGCAGTCAGGGAAGCCGCCAGCCCCACTACGCCCAGCACCACCAGAAGGCCGCCCATTCTCAGAATATATCCCGTGTCCCCGTTTCCGATGCCCACATCGATGATCTGCTGCACCACCAGGGGGATGAACAGCTCAAAGGTCGCCTCCAGCATCTTAAACAGCGGCGCCAGAATGCTCTCTTTTCGGTAAGCCTTCAGATATTTCAGCAATTCTCTCATAGCTTCTTCCTCCGCATTTTTTTGCACATATGGGGTATTCTACCAAATTTTTCGCGTAACCACAACTACCTTGCCATTTTTTCTTTTCGGTGGTAGTATTCTTAAATAGAAAAATCAGGACCCCGTCCTGCCCTCAAAGAAAGGATTCTCCCATGATTTTTTTTATCATTCAGTGCCGAAAAATCGCAGAAAAATTCATCCGGGATGAGATGACAGTCTACGCCGCCCAGGCTTCCTTTTTCATTGTACTGTCCGCCTTTCCCTTTGTGATGATGCTGATGACGGTGGTCCAGCTGATTCCCAATCTCAGTCCGGAGGACGTGGGAGCCACCATCCTGGCCCTGGTTCCCAATGTGCGGGATCTTGCTCCCCTGATCCAGAGCGCCATTTTAAATCTCTACACCAATTCCCCCGCCACAGTGCTGTCCATCACCATCGTGGTGGCTCTCTGGTCTGCCTCCAAAGGCATGCTGGGGGTAGAGAGGGGGCTGAACCGAGCCTACAACTGCCCCATCCACCGCAGCTATCTCATGAGCCGCCTGGTGTGCATGGGCTACACCCTGCTCTTTCTGCTGGCCTGCATTCTGTCCCTGCTGCTCATCGTGTTTGGAGACAGCCTCCAGAACTTTCTGGAAAACACCTTCCCCATTGTGGCAGGGGTGACCAGAAACATTTTAAACATCCGCTCCCTGCTGGCCATGGCCGTGCTGGCGGGCTGCTTTACGGGAATTTACACCTGGCTGCCCCACCGGAAGCACCCGATCAAAAACCAGCTTCCCGGGGCTGTGTTTGCCACCGCCGGATGGCTGCTGTTCTCCTACGGCTTTTCCATCTATTTCAACCATTTCAGCCGCTTTTCCTACATGTACGGCAGTCTGACGGCGGTGATTCTGCTGATGCTGTGGATCTACTTCTGCATCTGCATCCTGTTTCTCGGCGCAGAGATCAATTATCAGCTGGGGGAAATCGTCCACAGAGGTTATCTGTGATGATTTCAGCCCCGCTCAGCGGTTCAATCCGTAGATCCGGCCAAACTTTTCCTTCAGATAAGCGATATAGCAGCCGGGATCAAATTCCTTCCCTGTCATTTCTTTTAACAGTTCCCGGCTGTTTTTCATCTTTCCATATCGATGAATGTGTTCCCTCAGATATTCCCGTACCACATCCAGCCGCCCGGCCCGGAGAAGTCCTTCCATGTCCATCTCCTCTGCCATATGGGCATAGATCTGAGCCGCAAAGGCGCTGCCCAAGGCATAAGACGGGAAATATCCTATGGATCCCTGGGACCAGTGAATGTCCTGAAGCACACCCCGGGATACATTCTCCGGGCGAATCCCCAGATATTCCTCATATTTTCTGTCCCAAAGTTCAGGAAGTTCCTCCACTCCGATTTCTCCCCCCACTAGCGCCTTCTCCAGCTCATAGCGGATCATAATGTGAAGGCTGTAGGTCAGTTCATCGGCGTCAATGCGGATGGGCCCCGGCTCCACCCGGTTGATGGCACGGTAAAATTCTTCCAGGCCCACGCCGCCCAGCTGCCGGGGGAACAGCGCCTGGACCCGGGGATACACCGGCTCCCAGAACGCCTTGTTTCTCCCAATCATATTTTCAAAGAAGCGGGACTGGGATTCGTGCATGCCCATGGACGTTCCCTCCCCCGCCGGCGTCTGGGTCAGGCTGTCCGCAATGCCCTGCTCGTAGATCCCATGGCCGCTCTCATGGATCACAGAAAACATCGAGTGATCCACCCACCGGTCGTAGTGGGTGGTCAGCCGCACGTCGTGGTTGTGGAGGGCCGTGGTAAAGGGATGGGCACTCACCGCCATCACTCCCCGGTGAAAGTCAAAGCCCACGTATTCCGCCAGGAACCGCCCCAGCTGCTCCTGCTGCTCCTCCGGGTAATCTCCTTCCAGGAAATCCGCCGCAACGGGACTGCCCTCCGTCTCTATGCGTTTTAGAAGAGGAACGATCTCCTCCTTCAGCTGTCCGAAGAACCGGTCCAGCTTTTCTGTGGGAAATCCCTCCTCAAACTCCTCCAGCATCACGTCGTAGAGGGACTGCCCTTCTCTTGCCTTGTAGGAGGCAAACTTCTTTTTGTAGGCGAGAATCTCCTTCAGTACCGGGGCAAAGAGGCTGTAATCTCCCTCTTTTCTGGCTTTCGCCCACACCAGGGAAGCCCTGGAAGTCAGGCCGGCAAAGGCCTCATATTCCTCCCTGGGAATCTTCACCAGTTCCTCCCGCTTCTTTTTTCCCTCCCGCACAACCGCCTGCTCTTCCGGGGCGGAACACTCACCGGCGCAGGTCTCCAGCAGTTCTCCCATCCGCGGATCCGTCATCATCCGGAAATAGATCCCGGACAGCCGTTCCATGGTGCCGGCGGTCCGCTCCATGGCTCCGGCGGGAGCCAGGGTCTCGTTGTCCCACTCAAATAAAATCAGGGCCTCCTCCACTGCCCTCGCCTCCGCCAGACGTCTCTTCAGCTCTTCCCAGTTTTTACCCATATCATCTGTCTCCTTTCTGTCTGCCGCAGCCGGATCTTCCGCCTGCTTTTTTCAGTATCTTTCTTTTGCCAGCCTTTTATTCTCTCCGGCCGGCGGTCCTCTCCAAGCAGGAAAAGCCGCCGGTAAGCAGCTTCTCCTGAAAGGGATTTGAAAATCCAAAGAGCCTGTGCGGTTTCTCTGCCGCCCAGGCTCTTCTGCTCTCTTCCGTCGAATGTCAATCAGAAATACTTTTTAGATCCCCAGAGATTACTCCTCTTTAAGTCCAGATATTCATTGTAGGCTTTCTCCAGAATCTGCTTCTCGTTGGAAAACTTCAGCAGATGATAGGCCTCGTAAAATTTGTAATATCCGGAATCCACAAAGTACTCTTCCCGCTGTGGTTTGCTGTAGTAGCTGTCCGCCATCATCAGATACCAGTGGACGTCCTTCTCCACCATATCGTGGGGAGTGGCAAAGGAATACTGACTCTTCCCAATGTACTTGATGATGGACGCGGAGACTCCCGTCTCCTCCTTGACCTCCCTCAGGGCAGTTTCCTTGAAATCTTCCCCCTCCTCTACAGTTCCCTTCGGCAAAACCCATCCTTCATATTTGTTCTTGTAATTCTTATACAAAACCAGAATCTTACCTCGAAAAATCACCACACCGCCACAGCTCGTTGCCTCAATCATATGCAATCCTCCTGATGGGTGTATTCAAACTGGTTTTAGTATACCTCATTTACAGTCAGGTTTCAAGATGAGAATGCTGGCAGATTCCGCGGAACACTTTCTCTGCGGTGATGGGAAGTTCCCGGATCTGGACTCCCGCCGCGTGGGCCACCGCGCTGGCGATGGCTGGAGACGGGGTGTTGATCACCACCTCACCGATGGATTTTGCCCCGAATGGGCCGGTTCTCTCATAGCTGCTCTCAAATTCCACCTGGATATTTCCCACATCCAGCCTGGTGGGGATCTTGTACTGCATCAGGGAATTTTCCCGCACCTGGCCTTTGGGCGAATAATTTACGTCCTCGTACAGGGCCATGCCGATTCCCTGGGCCAGTCCTCCCTCTGTCTGAATTCTTGTCAGATTGGGATTGATGGGCGTGCCGCAGTCCACCACCGCCGCATAGTTCAAAAGCTTCACCGCGCCGGTCTGACGGTCCACCTCCACTTCCGCCATTCCCACCATAAACGGTGGGGGGGAAGTGGGGGAAGTATTGGACTCCGTCACTTCCAGCGCACTCCCGTTGCCGCACATGGCCCGGTTGCCGATGTCCTTTAAGCGGATCTCTCCCGTCCCGTCCAGACGGTAAACCTTCTTTCCGTCAAAGTCCACCTGATCGGCGGGGGCTTCCAGATATTCCGCCCCTTTCTCCAGGATCTTTTCGATCATGGAATCGCAGGTCTTTACCACCGCGCCTCCGGTAAGGTAGGCGGTGCTGGAGGCGTAGGAGCCGGAGTCGTAGGGGGAAACGTCCGTATCCACTCCGTGCGCCACAATGTTGTCCAGATCGCAGCACAGACAGTCCGCCGCGATCTGAGCCAGGGTGGTATCGCAGCCTGTTCCCATATCCGCCGCTCCGATCATCAGGGTGTAAAATCCGTCATCGTTCAGCTTGAGAGTGACGGATCCCACATCCACGCCGGAGATGGCCGATCCCTGCATGGACATGGCCACCCCCACGCCGCGGACTTTTCCGTTCCCCATATCCCGGGCCGGAAACTTCCGATCCCAGTCCATCATCTCCTTCGCCCGGGCCATACACCGGTCCAGAGCGCAGCTGGCCGCCGTCTCCCCGTAGTAGGCCGGCATCACGTCTCCTTCCCGCACCATGTTGATCTCCCGCAGATGGACAGGATCCATGTGGAGCCGGTCCGCCAGCTCGTTGACCGCCGACTCCACCGCAAACAGTCCCTGGGTGGCTCCGTATCCCCGGTAGGCCCCCGCCGACATGCGGTTGGTATAGACCACGTCGTAGGTAAACCGGAATGCCTCCGCCTTGGCGTAAAGAGGAATGGATTTGTGGCCGGAAAGCCCCACCGTGGTGGGACCGTGCTCCCCGTAGGCTCCGGTGTTGGACAGGGTGTACAGATCAATGGCCTTGATGATTCCGTCCTTATCGGCTCCCAGACGCACCTTTACCTCCATCTCATGGCGGGGGGAGGAAGCGATCTGGGATTCGTACCGGCTGTAGACGATCTTCGCCGGCCGTCCTGTCAGCCAGGTGACAATGGCGGGATAAACTTCCGCCACCACCGTCTGCTTGGCGCCGAAGCCTCCTCCGATCCTGGGTTTGATCACCCGGACCTTGGCCTTCGGGATATCCAGGGCGTGGGCGATGATTCTTCTCACATGAAAGGGCACCTGGGTGGAGGCCGTCACCACCAGGCGGCCGTAGGGATCCATGGAAGTAAAGGCCCGGAAAGTCTCCATCATAGCCTGCTGATTGGCCTTGGTGTGGTAAGTCTCCTCAATCACATGCTCACACCGGGCCAGTACAGCCTCCACGTCTCCGTGCCCGTCCTGGCCGGATGCGCAGAGATTGCGCCGGTTATCCGCTCCCACCGGGCAGAGGCTCTTCCAGTTCTCCTCCGGATGGACCAGCACAGGATTATCCTTCGCCGTCCGGAAGTCCAGCACCGGTTCCAGCACCTCGTAGTCCACACGGATTCTCTTCAGCGCCTGATCCACCGCTTCCTCCGTCTCTCCTGCCACAACAGCCGCCGCATCCCCCACAAACCGTACCCGCTGATCCAGAATCAGACGGTCATAGGGGCTGGGCTCCGGGTAGGTCTGCCCGGCCATGGTAAACCGCTTCCCCGGCACATCCTTCCAGGTGAGCACCGCGGCGATTCCCGGAATCTTCTCCGCCGCTTCTTTATCAATCTCTTTTATCAGGGCATGGGCATGAGGGCTGCGCAGCACTTTCACCACCAGACAGTCCTTCGGGGCGATGTCGTCGGTGTACACCGGTTTCCCCGTCACCAGGGCCATGGCGTCCTTCTTCATCACCGGACTTCCCACAATTTTAGCTGTTCTCTCCACAGACGCGTCCTCCTTTCCGGTTCAGATATTTCTCAATGGCCCGCATCTGTCCCATATAACCGGTACACCGGCACAGATTGCCCGCCAGGTATTCCCGGATTTCCTCCTCTGTGGGGGAAACCAGTTCTCTCTCCATGGCCAGCACATTCATGATCAGGCCGGGACTGCAGAAGCCGCACTGCTCCGCTCCCTCTCCCGCCAGAAACCGGCCGAAGGCCTCCGCCTCCTTCTCCACTCCCTCCAGGGTGGTCACCTCATGGCCGTCCGCCCGCACTGCCAGCACCGAGCAGGACAGCACCGGCTTCCCGTCCAGCCAGACCGTACAGAGTCCGCAGTTGGAGGTCTCGCAGCCCCGCTTCACGCTGAGGCAGCCATGGGCCCGGACAAAATCCAGCAGGAGCAGGTCCGCCCCCACTTCCGCCCGGACATCTCTTCCGTTTAATTTCACACAGATCTCCATCTTATGCCTCCTCTCCCATAAGCTGAGCCGCCAGTCTCTCAATATAAACCCGGGCGAGATGGGCCCGGTACTGGCCGCTGGCCCTCATGTTGGAACCGTAGTCAAACAGTCCTGCGGCCTCCTCCGCCAGCTCTCCCGCTGTCTTTCCGGCTCCGCAGATGATCCTGCTCTCCGCCCGTTTCGGCCGGGCTCCCACGGAAACCTTCCACTGATCGCCTTTCCGGGAAAGGGCGCAGGCGATGACCGGAAAATCCGTCTCCGTATTTCTCTGGGAAATATAAGCGGCCTTCCGCCCATCTCTGCGGACACGGATCCCCACCAGAATATCCCGGTCATAGGGCATGGCCCCAAATTCCTCCAGAGACATTCTTCCTCCCTGGTAGAGCTCCACCTCCGTCTCCAGGGCCATCAGACCGGTGAGCACATCGGAAAATCCATACCGTCCGAATACGCTTCCTCCCACCGTGGCCCCGTTGCGGAACTGGACGCCCACAATGTGCTTCACGCAGTCCCGGAACAGGCCGTCAAACTCCCGGTTCAGCCCCTGGTGAAGCTCCAGCTGTCTTAACGTGCACATACAGCCGATAATAAACTCTTCCTCGGTCTCCCGGATCTGATCCAGCCCCAGGCCGGACAGGTCCACCACCGTCTTCTTCTGGCCGTTTCCCATCTTCAGCCACATCATTCCGCCCACCAGGACGGAAGAACGCTTCTGGTTCAGGTCCCAGGCCTCCTTCAGACTTTCCGCCTTTACATATTCTTTCGCCCTGAACATTTTATCCTCCTTGTATTTTACTTTCCGCCGCCCGCTTTCTGTCAGGAGCCGGACTGGCTCCCGGAAAAGTAGGCATCAAATATTCCCCTGGCAATGGGAGCCGCCGCCCTTCCGCCGGATCCTCCCTCTTCCACCAGAACCACCACAGCGATCTGGGGATCCTCCGCGGGGGCAAAGCCGGTAAACCAGGCATGGGTTTCTTTTCCCGTCTCAAACTCTGCGGAACCGGTCTTTCCGGCCACAGTATAGGCGTCCGTCCGCACCGCGGAACCGGTGCCTCCCGTCACCACACCTCTCATGAATTCCGTCAGCCTTCCGGCCTCCTCCGCAGTCATCAGCTGGCCATAGGAGGACGGCATAAACTTCTCCACCTCCTGGCCTCCCGCATTTTCCAGATGATCGATGAGATAAGGTCTCATCAAGGTCCCCCCGTTGGCGATGGCCGCGGTGATCAGCAGAGTGTGCATGGGAGTAGTCTGGGTTTTCCCCTGTCCGATGGCCGTCTGCAGGGTCTCCCAGTCATCTGCCTCCGCCGTCATGGAAAAAGAGCTCTGGCTGTAGGGAAGGGACAAAGGCAGTTCCTGGTTGTACAGGAGCTCCTGGGCCAGCTGATGAAAGCGGTCCTTATCCAGCGTCAGGCCGATCTGGGCAAAAGCGCCGTTGCAGGAATTGGCAAAGGCCTGGGCCAGATCCTGGCTGCCGTGGGCCTCCCCGTGATAGCACCGGATGGTGTAGTCCCCGTATTCATAGGTTCCGTCGCAGTCAAAATGAAACTCCCCGTAATCGGCGGGATGTTCCCGCAGATACTCCAGCAGGGTCAGCATCTTAAAGGTGGAGCCGGGAGCATAGAGCCCCTGGGTGGCCCGGTTTAACAGTCTGGCCTCCCCCGCCTCGTCGGCGGTGAGGGAACTCCAGTCCTCCGCGATGGTGTTGGGATCATAATCCGGCTTCGACACCATGGCCAGAATCTTCCCCGTATCCGGTTCCATGGCCACCACCGCTCCCCTCCGGTCTCCCAGCAGATCATAGGCCGTCTGCTGCAGAGTGGAATCCAGGGTGGTCACCACGTCGTCCCCCAGATTTTTCGTGCCGGAAAACTGATTCAGGATCTGTTCCACCAGATTCACATGGGAGGTGAGCAGATAAAAATTCGTCAGAGACTCAATGCCGGTCCTGCCGTTTCCCGTATATCCCACCACGTGGGCATATAGGGAACCGAAGGGATACTCTCTCCGCTCCGTTCCGTCCTCCGCCGTCACTGTTCTGGCCAGCACCTGGCCGTCCGCGGAACGGATATCTCCCCGGACCACCCGCTCCGCCAGCAGATCCACCCGGGGATTGTAGGCGTTGTTGATGGCGGAATCGCTCTTAAACTGGAGAAAATATCCCAGATAGAGAATCATGCACACAAAGACTCCCGCCACCACGTAGGCCAGTCTCAGAATGTTCTTATTCGCCTTTGGATTCGGATTACTTTTCTTCATCTTCTTCCTCTTCATTTCTCTTCAAAATATACAGCCCCTGGATCACACTGAACAGAATAAACGTCCCGGCCACAGAACTGCCGCCGTAGCTCACCAGAGGCAGGGTCACACCGGTCAGGGGAATAAATTTCACCGCTCCCCCCACCGTCAGAAGCACCTGCACAATGTACTCGCAGCCCAGGCCGAAGGCGATGAGCTTGTAAAACATGGCCTGCATCCGCACGGCGATCATCATAAACTGCAGAAAACAGCCCAGGCAGATGAGGATCAGGCAGATGGCAAAAAGGCCGCCCAGCTCCTCCGCCACAGCGGAGATCATAAAGTCCTCCACCACCACCGGGATCTTCTCCGGGAGCCCCCGGCCCAGCCCCATGCCCAGCCAGCCGCCGGTTCCGATAGCGAACAGGGACTGGGCGATCTGATAGCCCGTATCCGCCACATCCGACCAGGGATCCCGCCAGGCCGCCACACGGCGCTGCACATGGGGAAACAGGCGGTAGGCCGCCACCGACGCCGCGCATCCGGCGGCCAGCCCGGAACCCAGGTACAGCCATTTCCCCGTGGCCACAAACAGCATGAACAGGTAGGTGAGGAAAAAGATCAGGGCATTCCCCAGATCCCTGGACAGCACCAGCACCAGCACATGGGCGGCTGCCACCCCCGTGGTCATGGCCACCGTCTTAAAATCCGTGGACCGGTAAAACATGGTCGCCACAAAAAATACAAAGCAGATCTTTACAAACTCCGCCGGCTGAAAGCTCACCGGCCCAAAGCTTAAGGTCATCTTCGCCCCGTAGCTGGTCACTCCCGCCACGCAGACCACCGCCAGCAGCAGAAGGCCGCCGATGCCGTACACCCACGGGATCTTCGACAGCTGCCACACCCGGTCAATGATAAAGGGAATCAGCCATGTCACCGCAGCGGACACCGCCACAATGGCAAACTGGCGCACCGCCCGATCCAGATTCAGCCTGGCCAGCATGAGAAAGCCCACGCTCAGCAGCATGCACATATTGTTCAGCAGAAGCCGTGAAATGTTCCGGTAAAAGACCCGGGACAGCACCAGATACAGGCCGAAAAACACCACCTGGGCTCCGTAAAATACCAGGATCTCCTCCTCCCCCCGCTCCAGATACAGGGAGAGAAAGCCTAAAAAGTGGATCAGAAACATGGCCGCATTCTGTTTTCTGCATATTTTCAATTTTCTGATGTCATACTTTTCGCCGAAAAACCGGAAATTCAGGTACGCGTAAAAGATCATCAGAAATATCATCAGATATTTTGATCCTTCCAGTATGAGAGTCGTCAAATTATCACCCGTTTCATCCTTACTCTACGCCCCGTTTAAAGTGTCCTCTGGTGAAATCCCCAGCCAGGGTTCTCTCCCTGCCCCGGAGGAAGCTGTCCCCGAAGGCCTCCGCAATCTCCGCGGCCCTTCCCGGCTCCTCCATGGTAAACTGAAGACGGAGTCTCGCCGGTCCCAGGTTCTTCACCTGTTTTTCCTGTCCCAGAAGGGAGAGGGGCGTGCTGTTGTAAATCAGATTGTAGCAGAACCGGCAGCAGTTTCTCACGGGAAACTCTTTTCCCACCCGGTCTTTCAAAGTCAGGATCCCCGGCTTCCTGTCACAGCCGGACACCGTCCTGCGAACGCACTGGGCCGACACCATGACGGGAATGCTGCCGTATACCGTCAGCTCCTTCCCTTCACAGCCCAGCTCCGCCAGTTCCCTGCCGTTAAGCTCCACCGGCAGAGTCTGCTCATCCGCTCCCAGGCTTTCCATGGTCTCCTCCGCCTGGGAGTTGAAGCCATAGAGGCTGCTGTCAAAAGTCACGATTCCCGTCCAGCTCATTTCTTCCCTGAGAAACAGGATCTCCTCCGCAGAGCGCAGCAGACAGCCGTCAAATCCCGCCTGTAAAAAGGATTCCCGTTCTCTCCGGAAATAGTCTCTGGCCTCTGTGCGGAAAATATGGGGCAGACTTAAAAAGCATTCCTTCCCCGCTTTGTGGCAGGCATCCGCCAGAAATTTCCACCGGTCCGCGCCGATGAGAGCCGACTCCAGATAAATTCTGGAGATATCCTTCACCTTCAGAAGCTCCTCCGCCGCATCCGGCCGCTCCACCTGGGCGGTGAGAAGAGGTTTCCAGGCAGCCGGCGCCTTGGGTCTCTCCTTCTTCTCTCGGTCTGAAATCCCCCTTTCCCGCCGGAAAGATGCCAGCACTCCTTCCTCCAGCCGGGCAAGGCCCATGCGGCGCAGCTCATTTAATGCCTGCACCGGCAGGAAAGGCCGGCCGGAGATCTCCGCCTCCAGCGTCTGGAATTCAAAGGGCGTTCCCCCGGTCTTTTCCATCTGCTTTAACAGTTTTTCCCTGGTAATGGGCTGGTTTAAGGCGGTCTGGGCAGCCGCTCCCTCCGTCTCCACAGTGATCTCCTGTCCGGTGCACCGGTTTATGACGGAAAGACGCAGAGCAGAGGGCTCTCCCTCCCGGAGACTCACCGTCCCCCGCACCGGCTCCCGGATTTCTCCATTCACATAAGTCTCATCCAGATAGTCAAACAGCTGCTGATTGCCCTGACGAAAAGCCGGTTTCTCCTTCAAAGCCACCATGTTCCGCCCGTTGTGCTCCCGGTAATACCCTTCGGAAAAGCCGCCCCGGTCAAACAGGTCCAGAAGCAGACGCTTGTCCGCCGGATCCACCCGGTAGCCTTCCCGGCCTTCCCTCAGATACCGGTCCACATACTTCCGGTACACACTCACGACGCCTGCAGTATACCTGGGGCTTTTCATCCGCCCCTCGATCTTCATGGAGTACACTCCCGCCTCCACCATATCCGGAATGAGATCCAGGGTACACAGATCCTTCAGGCTGAGCACGTACCGCTCTTCTTTTTTATTTAACGGTCTTCCCCCCTGCTTTACTTCATAGGGCAGGCGGCAGGTCTGGGCGCACCGGCCCCGGTTGCCGCTGCGGCCGCCGATCAGGCTGCTCATCAGGCACTGGCCGGAATAGCAGTAGCAGAGGGCCCCGTGGACGAAGCTCTCGATCTCAATGTCCACCTGATCCCGGATCTCCCTTATCTCCTCCAGGGAAAGCTCTCTGGCCGTCACAATCCGGCTGGCTCCCATCTCCTTCAGCAGCCTGGCTCCATAAGGCCCTGTGATGGTCATCTGGGTGCTGGCGTGAAGATGCAGTCCCGGGAAATGATCCCTCAGATAGGAAAATACGCCGAAATCCTGGACAATGGCCGCGTCCAGGCCCTGCATATAATAGGGATTCAGGTATTCAAAAAGGCCGGCCAGCTCCTCCTCCTTCATCAGGGTATTGACCGTCATATACAGACGGCAGCCATGGAGATGGACATAGTCAATGGCCTTCAGCATGGTCTCCTCATCCAGATTTTCCGCATAGGCTCTGGCCCCAAACCGGGAACCTCCAATGTACACCGCATCTGCCCCGGCGTTCACCGCCGCCTTCATGCTCTCGTAGGAGCCGGCGGGAGCCAGTATTTCCACTTGTTTCCTGTTCAAACTCTCTCCTCCATATTCACAGTTTTTCCTGTCCTCCCTTTTCTCTTCCGGAAAATGGGACAGAAAAAAGTGCCCGGCTTGTCCGGACACTTACGCCCCGGCTCACTGCTGCTTCTGATTCTGGGAAGCTGCTTTTTCAGGGGCTCCTGCTGTTTTATTCTTCTTCATCTCTTCCAGCTCATGAAGGGCTTTCTCCAGTTTCATCTGAGTTGTCACCAGCTCATGCTTTAAGCTGTAGGTCTCTTTCTCCAAAGCCCGATTCTGCTCTTCCAGCTGCTCCGCCCGCTCCTGGCTTTTAAAATAATCATCCGCCATGTTCAGCTCCACCATGGTCACCTGATAATCCCGGTTCTGCTTGGTAAAGCCCTTCTGCTTCTTCATAAGGGAAATCTTCTCATTGATATAGCTGGCCACCTTCTGAAGATACGCTTCTTCTTCCTGGCCTTCCAGAGTGTAGATCTCTCCGTCGATGAGTACCTCTGCGTAATTTTTAGACTCCATCCCACATTTCTCCTATCCTGTTGCTGACGGCACGTTTCTCTTCCGTTCCCCGTATTCAGTGAAAGTATACCACACCAGCCCGCACCGCGCCAGTGATTTTTCCATATCTTGTGTATTTTCTATCTGGAAAGCCCCAGATGATGATAGGCCAGATCCGTGGCCATCCGCCCTCTCGGTGTCCGGTTGATCAGCCCGTTCATAATGAGATAGGGCTCATACACGTCCTCCAGGGTACCCGCATCCTCCCCCAGGGCTGCCGCCAGAGTATCCAGGCCCACCGGCCCGCCGGAAAATTTCTGGATGATGGTGAGAAGGATGTTCCGGTCGTTGTTGTCCAGGCCCAGGCGGTCCACCTCCAGAATATCCAGAGCAAAATCCGCCACTTCCTTCGTGATCACCCCGTCGTATTTGACCTGGGCGAAATCCCTCACCCGTTTCAGCAGCCGGTTGGCAAGGCGGGGCGTACCCCTGGCTCTCTTTGCGATCTCTCCGGCTCCCTCCCGGTCAATCTCCACGTTCAGCACCTTCGCCGAGCGGACGATGATCTCCTCCAGCTCCTCCGGCGTGTAGAAATCCAGCTTCTGCACCATGCCGAACCGGTCCCGCAGGGGGGCCGTCAGAAGGCCGGCTCTGGTGGTGGCTCCCACCAGGGTAAAGTGGGGGAGCTCCAGCCGGATGGACCGGGCGGAAGACTCCTTGCCCAGCATAATGTCAATGGCAAAATCCTCCATGGCCGGGTAGAGTACCTCCTCCACCTGGCGGTTCAGCCGGTGGATCTCGTCCACAAAGAGTACGTCTCCCTCCTGGAGATTGTTGAGAATAGCCGCCATCTCCCCCGGCTTTTCAATGGCCGGACCGCTGGTCACCTTCATGTTCACTCCCATCTCATTGGCGATAATGCCGCAGAGAGTGGTCTTTCCCAGTCCGGGAGGCCCGTAAAACAGCACGTGATCCAGGGACTCCCCCCTGGACTTGGCCGCGTCGATAAACACCTTCAGAATGGACTTGATCTTGGTCTGGCCGATATAGTCCTTCAGGTACTGGGGCCGGAGCGTCCCTTCTATTTTCTTTTCTTCCTCTGTCACCACATCGGTGGTGATGATCCTTCGTTCCATGTCGTAATCAACCTGCTTTCCGTCAAACAGAGTATTGTCAGATCAGAAATTTCAGAGACTGCTTCAGCACGTCCTCCGCCGTCATGTCTCCGGAAATCTCCACCCGCCGCACCGCGCGGGAGGCCTCCATAGGCGAGTACCCCAGGGCAGTGAGTGCCTCCATGGCCTCCTTTCCCGCCGCTCCCAGGGACAGATCCCCGCCTTCCGGCTGTCTGTCCCCGGCAAAGGCCTCTGCCGGGAGAATGTCTTCCATGGATACCTTGTCCTTCAGGTCCAGAATGATCCGCTGGGCCGTCTTGATCCCCACTCCCGGAGCCTTTGCGATGGCCTTCGCGTCCCCGGAGATCACCGCCAGCCGCAGATCATCCGGCCGCAGGGCGGAGAGGATGCCCAGGGCCCCCTTGGGGCCGATGCCTCCCACCCCCAGCAGCTGCCGGAACATGGCCAGCTCCCCCCGGCTTAAGAAGCCGAACAGGCTGAGGCCATCCTCCCGCACCTGCAGATAGGTGTAGATCCTGACCTCCTCTCCCAGCCCCGGAAGACGTTCCAGCGCCGACAGGGGAACGCGGATCTCATATCCGATATTGCCGGTCTCCACCACGATCCCCTCGGCGGAGGTCTCGCTCAAAATACCTTTTATATAGGAAATCAATGTCATTTCTCCTCTTCTCAATCGTCCAGTTCATCATAACATATCCCCCCGGCCAATGCAACCGCTAATCGAACAAATATTCTGTTTGTCCATTGACTGCCAACCCCAATCCCGATATAATAAGTACCATAATCTGACACCAGACAAAGAATGGGAGGCATTTATGATCACTGCAGAATACACCTTTTCCCCGCCGTCCGCCTATCCCCTGGACCACATCGGCAGCCCGGAAAAGCTTCTGTTTTTTGATATTGAAACCACCGGATTTTCCGCCGCCGGATCCAGCCTGTACCTGATCGGCGCCGCGTCCGTGACCGGCGGCACCTGGCACCTGACCCAGTGGTTCGCCGACCGGGCGGACGGGGAAGAGGAAGTGCTCCAGGCCTTCTTCTCCCGCCTGAGTTCTTTCGATACCCTGGTCCACTTCAACGGGGACACTTTCGACATTCCCTACCTGGAAAAGCGGAGTGAGATTCTGGGCGTCTCCTGTCCTCTGAGACAGATGGCCAGCTGGGATATTTACAAAAAAATAAGGCCCCTGAAAAAGCTTCTGGGCCTGGACAGCCTGAAGCAGAAGGCCATCGAGCAGTTTCTCGGAATCTCACGGGAGGACCGCTACAGCGGCGGACAGCTGATCCAGGTGTACGAGGACTACCTCACCACCAGGGACGAGGAACTCTGCCGTCTCCTGCTGCTTCACAACGAGGAGGATCTGAAAGGGATGCCCCTGATCCTGCCTATTTTAAGTTATCCGGATTTTCTCACCGGCAGTTTTACTCCGGAAAAGTGGACGGTCCGGGAAGAGACTGATATTTTCGGGCAGAAGGAAAGTTTTCTGGAAGTCACCTGCAGAAGCCGTTCCCGGCTCCCCAGGCCTTTCTCCTGGGACCACCCCGGCTTCTCCGGGGTGAGCTTTTCGGCGGAAGACGACCGGCTTACCCTGTCCATCCCCATCCTGGAGGATGAACTGAAGTACTTCTATCCCAATTATAAAGATTATTATTATCTGATCTACGAGGACACGGCCATCCACAAAAGTGTGGGGGAATACGTGGACCGGGACGCCAGAAAAAAGGCCACCGCCGCCACCTGCTATACAAAAAAAAGAGGGCGTTTTCTGCCCCAGCCGGAACCGGCAGACGTCCCCCTTTTCCGCACCGGATACCGCTCCCGAACCGCGTACCGGGAACTGCCCGAAGCTCCCCTGTCCTGCCCCGATTTCCCCGCCTATATTCACAGCCTGATTCTCTCCAGCCTGGGAAAGGGAGGGCGGGCCGCCGGGGAGGGAAGGATTCAGTAATCCCCTTTTTTCAGCAGTTCCCTTATGTAGGCGAAAGTCCTCTCCTCCCCCTCGTCCCGGAGCATAATCAAAAGCTTTTCCACCAGAGCCCTGGTCTCCGGGTGCATGAACCGGTCCTCCCTGGACCGGCAGAAATACTCCCAGGCGGAGGCGTCGGTGTAATCCTTTCCCTTGTAGACCCGGGAGGCGGCAATCCGGTCCATCATCATCTCCATCACATACCGGAGGGGCATCTTCACGCCCATCAGTCCTTCCTCCCAGTGTCCCGGACGCACATCCATCCAGTACTCAAAATGGTGTTTGTTCCGTCCTTTATGATGAAGCCACGCCTCCGAGTATCCCTTTTCCTCCCGCTCTGCCGCATTGGGGCTTCTGGTACCCTGATAGTATTTTACCCCGATGGAAAATTCCGTCCAGCTGTATTTGGACAGGTCGTGGAGCAGCCCCTGGCGGTAAAGCCCGATCCGGAAGCAGTTCTTCATCACCAGCCATCTGTGAGTGGTAATCGTCTTAAAATGTCCCCAGATATTTTTCAGCTTCATATTAAAACTCCGTCTCCATATATTTTCTGTAAAACAAAATTTTCTGCCGTTCTGTCCTGTTGCCTGACAGGGTACAGTATACCACTTCCCTGCGTCCCCCGTCCATCGGTTTTTGTCCCGGAGCTTCCGCCCTGCTCTCTGCAGATCCGTACTTTTCCGTCTTCCGAAACCGTTTGACACCATATACAAACTATGCTATTCTGTACATAGCCGCACGGACGCGGCTGACATATTTCTTTATTTTTATTTTTTTGGAGGTATCATATGAAGGGTACAGTTAAGTGGTTTAACAACCAGAAAGGATACGGCTTCATCTGCGACGAGCAGGGCAATGACGTATTCGTACATTACACCGGACTGAACATGGAAGGCTTCAAGTCCTTAGACGAGGGCGCAGCCGTTGAGTTCGATGTAGTAAACGGAACGAAAGGACCTCAGGCAACCAACGTTACGAAGTTATAATTATTATAATGGGCCAACCAATGTACCTTTTTCATAAAATAGAAGAATTGTTTTTTTATTCCTGTTTATTTTTTTGAAATAAGTTATATGGATTGAGACGTGATTGCAAAAAAGCGCCTTAGCCGGCAGACTTACGCCGGCAGGCGCTTTTTTCATTTCTATTTTTTCGGAAGCCCTTACCCCTGCTCCTCCATATAGGAGCGCAGCAGAGCATACAGCTGGGGAAGCTCCCGGTTTAAGGCCACAGGCCGCTGCTTCCGGGATGAGTAATAGCAGTGCTCGCTCTCTGCCGTGAACCGGACGCTCCCGTCCTCCCCCACGATCCGGTAGCTTAAAACCGCCCGCATGGGCTTCAGTTCCTTCGGCATCACATAGATTTTCACTTTTTCCCGGAAACGGGTCATCTTCCGGTACTTACAGCTGATTCCCAGCACCGCAAAGTCGATGCCGTGTTCCACGCTCTTTTCATAGCCGTAGCCGATCTTTTCCAGGAAATCCACCCTGGCCTCCTCCAGCCATTTGATGTAATTGATGTGGTTGATGATGCCCATCTGATCCGTCTCATGGTACTGGGTCACCCGCTCATAAGGTTCCGCCTGCATTTTTCCGCCTCCCAAATTCATTCATCCGCCGTCCCGGTTTGCCTCATCTGGCCTTTGCCAGCAGTTCCTTCAGTTCCTCCACAGAAAATTCATAATTTTTATTGCAGAAATGGCAGTTGACCTGGATACTCTTCCCCTCATCGATCATATCCTGAATCTCCTTGGCGCCAATGCTGATGATAGCTTTCTCCACCCGCTCTTTTGTGCAGTTGCAGTAGAATCTGGTGGGCATTTTGTCCAGAATCTCCAGGCCGAATTCTCCCAGAATGTGCTCCAGGATCATCTCCGGCGTATTTCCCTGATCCAGCAGGCTGGTGATGGAGTTGATCTCCCCCAGAGTCTTTTCCAGTCTGGAAATAATCTCCTCGGAAGCTCCTGGCATCAGCTGCAGGATAAAGCCCCCCGCCTGGCGCACCGTGTTGTCCTTATTCATCAGAACTCCCAGGGCCACTGAGGACGGGGTCTGCTCCGACGTGGCATAGTAGTAGGTCAGGTCCTCCGCGATCTCCCCGGTCACCAGGATGGTCTGCCCCACATAGGGCTCCTTTAATCCCACATCACGGATCACGCTTAAGACGCCCACTCCCAGAGCTCCCCCCACGTCCAGTTTTCCCTTCTCATTGGGGGGCAGCATCACTCCGGGGTTAAACGCATATCCCTTCACGTCTCCTCTGGAATCTGCCGTCACCGTCAGTCCGCCGATGGGGCCGTCCCCTTTGATCTTGATGGTGAGAAGGTCGTCATCCCCTTTCATCATCACGCCCATCATGCCGGCGGCAGTCAGAAGCCGCCCCAGGGCCGCCGTGGCCACCGGACTGGTGTTGTGGGCCTTTCTGGCATATTCCACCAGCTCTCTCGTCGTGGACGCAAACGCACGGATCTGACCGTCCGCCGCCGTCGCCCTCACAATATAATCTGTCATAAAGCCTCGTTCCTCTCTGTCTTTCCTTTTTCCCGGAACACGGCGTAAATCCGCTCCGAGTCTTCTCTGGGAGCCTCATAGGTGAAGGCATGATAAAAGGCCAGAAATTCCATTCCGGCCCTCTCGCCGATCTCCCGGATCTCCTCCGGCCGGTATGCCCGCTGATAATGGGTCTCCTCATATTTCCGGTACAGGCCGTCATCTCCCTCTTTTACGAACACAGCCAGATCATACTCGTTGATCCGTTCCTTCTCGTCGTAATAGTTGTCCCAGATAAAGCTGCCGTCCTCCCGGTTCTCCGCGATGGTCGTCTCTCCCATCTGCCGGTATTTATACTCCGTATTCAGATCAAATATAAAAACTCCTCCCGGATCCAGATAATTGTTCGCCAGCCGGAATACCTGCTCCAAATCCTCCGGATCCAGAATATAATTCATACAATCACAGACAGATACCACTGCCCGGACTGTGCCGTAAAGTTCAAACTCTCTCATGTCCTGGCAGAGATACAGAATGTCCCGGCCGGATCGGATCCGCTTCTCCATGGCCATCTCCAGCATCTCCTCAGAGCTGTCCACGCCGATCATGTCGTAGCCTTCCCCGGCCAGCAGCTCCGTCATGGTCCCCGTACCGCAGCCCAGATCCAGCACCAGCCCCTCTTTCACTCCGTACTTCCGCAGAAGTTCCGTCAGGTAACGGCACCAGTCCTCATAGGGCACATTGTCCATAAACAGGTCATAGACCTCCGCAAATCCGGAATACGCTTCCATACGTCCTCCTCCGTCAGTCCACCTGAGCCAGCAGATAATCTTCCAGGGCTTCCACCGTCTCAGCAATATAGCCGGCTCCCGCCTCCGTCAGCTCCTCCCGGCTTCCATAGCCGTAGAGAACTCCGATGGAATCCATTCCCACTTCCTTTGCTCCCAGAATGTCGTGCTTCCGGTCTCCGATCATCACCGCCTGGGAGACATCTGTGATTTTCTCCTTCTCCAGCAGATAGCGGATCACGTCTGCCTTGCGCACCCGTTTTCCCTCGCTGTCCGCTCCCGCCACATAGGTGAAATAATCGGTAAATCCAAAATACCGGATCACAATTCCCGCTGTGGTCTCCGGCTTGGACGTGGCCACGTACAGCTCATAGCCGGCGCACTTGAGCGCGCCCAGCATCTCCCGGATCCCGGCATACTCCTTATTTTCATAAACGCCCTTCTCCGTATAGTACTGCCGGAACACCTTCACAGCCTCGTCCGCCTGTTCCCTGGTAAATCCCGCGTACTCCTGAAACTGATCCCAGAGAGGCGGTCCGATAAATGGTCTCAATGTGGTTCGGTCCTCCACCTCCATGCCGAAATGTTTCAGTGCCAGCTGAACAGCCTTCGTGATTCCCTCCTCCGGATCTGTCAGAGTGCCGTCCAGATCAAACAGTAAATATTTCTTCATCGAATCCCATCCTCTCCTCTCTTCAGGCGCAAATGCTTCCCTGTCTTCTGTCTTTCTGCTTTCACTCCTTCTTCCGCAGGTGTTCCCGCCGGACTTGCCGCGAAAAAAGGACTGACCGCAGACCGGTCAGTCCTAATCTTACAGTAATTCTCTCTTTTCGTCAACCCTCACGTCCATCGCCCCTCTGCCCGTCAGCGGAAGAACTCATGGCCGTCATGGGAGAACAGATAGGTCAGGCTCCGGTCAAACCATCCGGCAGCGCCCCTTCTGGATTTCCCACGATTCATAAAAAACAGCGCCCCCTGGGAGTAGTCCTCCCCTGCCAGCGCCCGGTCTACACATTCCACCGTATCCTGCGTCACCTGTACCCGGTTGATGCTTCCGTTGGACACGGGAGAAAACTGATTGGACTGGTAGACTACCCCGCGAATCGAATTGGGGAACTTCGGGTTTTTCACCCGGTTTAAAATTACATTGGCGACCAGGATCTTTCCCTTGTCATCACAGACCCCCGCCTCCGCCTGCACGATCCGAAGCAGCGTGTTATAATCTTCCTCAGAACAGCCCATGGCCGCTCTGGCAGCAGCCTTTTCCTGTTCCTCCAGAATTTTCTTGTTCTCTTCCGTCTGCTGCCTGAGCAGCTCCTCTTTTTCAATCTGTTTCCGGACCGTCTGCTGAAGCAGTCCTCCCGTCAGAATATTACCATCCCTCATGGCCTGCGGATCCACAGAAGACAGCTTCAGCTGGGTGTCGATCACATAGCCAGGACCTGTTTGGCTTTCTTTTGTATGTTCGATCGTTCTGGCAGACGCCGCCGCTTCCGTTTCCTCGGAAACAGTCTCTGCCATGGCGTCCATGGGCGCTCCCGTTCCTACGCTTCCTGTAGTCAATGCAACTATGACCGTGACAGCGAGAGTTGCCGCAGCCGCCGCAAAACGATGTCGTTTTAAAGTCAGCATACACATTCCTCCTTTTGTTCGGGGTGACGTCCCAAATTATATTGGAAGAATGTTACGGAAGTCAATTCTTATTTCACAATTTTGTCATATTCTTATTCGTTTTTTTACTATTTTCCATAATCCATGTCAGATATATACAAAAATCAATGGGAAAATCTCCGTGTTTTTCGGTTATTCTGCCAGGCGTGAATTTTTGAAATTATTACATTTTTGTTAAATAATTTAAGATTTAAGGCAGAACCATTTTTCAGGATTCTGCCTTATGTCAACCTTTTATTCTTTTACCAGCGGCACAAATTCCGCCCCCACATATGCGGCCAGGGCCTCGGGAGAGACCAGAATCTGCTTTCCCCTCATGCCGGCGCTGACGGCGATCCGGTCAAACAGCACCGCCGTCTCTTCTATAAAAGTAGGAAATTTTTTCTTCATTCCTATGGGAGAACATCCTCCCCGGATATACCCGGTCACTCCCAGAAGGTCTTTCATGGGAAGCATTTCCACCTTCTTATCTCCGGCAGCCTTGGCAGCTTTTTTTAAATCCAGCTCCTCGTCCACGGGAATACAGCAGACCAGGTAGCCCGTCCGTTCCCCCTTCAGCACCAGAGTCTTGAACACGCTGTCATGGTCTTCCCCCATCACGTCCGCCGCATGGGAGCCGGACAGATCATGCTCATCCACCTCATACTCTCTGGCCTCATAGGAAATTCCCGCCTGTTCCAGCAGCCGCATTACATTCGTCTTTTCCACCGCGTTCATTTTAATGCCTCCAAAAAATTCTGTATCAGTCCATCCGCGTACTCTCCCCGGTAGCTGCCTGCCAGGAATCGTTCAAATCCTTCTCTTCCCAGCCTGTCCCAGCTCTCTTCCTCCCGGCAGATCACGATGGGGAAAAACAGCGCCCCGTTTTTCTCCGCCGCCAGCTTATCTCCCGGCGCATCGCCGATCATCAGCACATGGTCTCCGTCATATCCTTCCCTCATCAAACTTCTGATGCAGCTGGCTTTGGAGCCGGAATCCTGAGCCATAATTTCCTTTACATAGGAGATCAGTCCGTGGCGGTTCCACTCCGTCTCCACCGATTCCCGATTGGCCGAAGAAATTACCACCAGATCCCCGTGACGGCTCATTTTCTCCAGAGTCTCCTTCACTCCCTGAAACGCCCGGCTGGGCGGCAGAGCCGCAATGGCCTGATTGCTGGTGATGGACCAGTCCAGCACTTTTTTCAGCAGCGGACTTTCCGTCTCTCCAATCTGCCGTTCCAGACTGGCATTGGAAAATGTATCTGTCTCAGAGAGCCACCGGCTCAGATCCGTCAGATCCTCCTGAATATAGCCTCTTTCCCTGCACTCCAGCAGCGCCAGTTCCAGTCCCTTAAAACGGTTGATTCCCCGATCCATGGAATAGAGGCTGATCCGGTTCCAGATCTCCTCCGCCTCCTCCCGGTGTTCTTCCATCTGCCATTTTTCTGTCATCAGCGGGGCAAAACACAGCTTGTGCTTGGCATCCATGGTATCGATGGCGCAGCCGTCTGAATCCACGCACACCAAAAATCTCTTTCGTCTCATCCTGTCTCTCCTATCTGTTCTGTCTCTGAAATTCCCGGTTACTGCCGGATCTAAAGCATAACTTATTCCTCCGGTTTTTGCAAGACGATCCTCACCTTTTCCACACGCTTGTCGTCCATCTCCAGGACCGTGATCTCCAGATCCTCAAAATGAAACTGCTCTCCCGCAGACGGGATTTTTTCCGCGATCTCCATCACCCAGCCGCTCACCGTCAGCACATCGAACTCCCGGGGCCTGCCCAGACGCTCAAACAGCTTCTCCACATTGGCGCTTCCCATGACCAGGTATTCCCGGTCGGAAACCTGCTCCACCTCATGGACCACCTTGTCGTGCTCGTCCCAGATTTCTCCCACCAGCTCTTCCAGGATATCCTCCAGGGTGACGATACCGGCCGTTCCTCCAAACTCATCCAGCACCACGGCAATGTGCATTTTCTTCTGCTGCAGTTCCTTCAGCAGCTGGCCAACCTTCTTTCCCATGGCGATAAACAGAGCCGGGCGTATGATTTCCTCCAGCTTTTTGTCCGTGTGATAAATATGATTATAAAAATCTTTCTGATAAATAATACCCACAATATTGTCAATGTCATCCCGGTACACCGGCAGCCGGGAAAAGCCGGTCTCCGCAAACATATCGGCGATCTCCCCCTGGGAGGCGTCAGCGGAGACAGCCGCCACGTCGATCCTGGGTGTCAGGACATCCTCCGCCGTCAGATCAGAAAACTCGATGGCACTCCGTATCAGCGTTCCTTCCTGGTCGTCAATGCCGCCTTCCTGCCTGGCCTCCTCTACCATAATCAGAAGCTCCTCCTCTGTAATGCCGCCCTCCTCCGAAAATTTGAAAATGGCGGACAGAAGCTTTTTCCACTGGGCAAACAGGAAATTAGCCGGTCTCAAGATCACCAGCAGTACCCGGAGAATGGGCGCGGAAAACATGGCAAAGGTCTCCGGAACCTCTTTGGAGATACTTTTGGGAGAAACCTCGCCGAACACCAGCACCACAATCGTCATGACCAGCGTAGAAAGGCTGGATCCCCGTTCCTCTCCCAGAAACCGCACAAAAATCACTGTGGCCAGAGAAGTGCTGGTGATATTCACAATATTGTTGCCGATCAGAATGGTGGACAGCAGGCTGTCGTAATTTTCTGACAGGCGCAGCACCAGAGCCGCCCTCTTGTTGCCCTTGTCCGCCAGGTTCTTCATCCGAACCCGGTTTAAAGAGGAGAACGCCGTCTCCGTCGCCGAAAAATAAGCTGACATCACAATGCAGCAGATAATAATGATCAGGGATATGTCCATAACCGTTGTCTCTCTCCTTTTATTTTAACATACTTATTTATTCTCACCGCCGTCTGCAGCGGGACCGTTTTTCCTGAAAATGCGCAAAAAGACATAGCCCGCATCCTTTTGGAATGTGGATGCAGGTTATGTCCCTTCTATTTATACAATCATTTAATGACCGCTGGGTTCCCAGACCAGATCTCTGATCTGTATCGCTGTCAGCATCATCCATTGATTCTCACGATCTCCTCACCAGAGCAGCAGCTCTTATGAAAGATTATATGGAAAGAACGGGAAAATGTCAACTGTCTGCTATGAGTCTGATGATCCTGCTATGAGCCTGATGATCCTGCGCTGCTGCAGAACCCGCGGTTCCTTCCGCCCGTCCGGATTCATCCCGACTTCAGCCAGTCCGTCACCTTCAGCGTCTCCAGGCGCAGAGTGGCTCTTCCCTCGGTGGCGTCCCGGAATCCGGACCGCAGTCTTTCCTTCACCCGTTCCAGGTTCTTTTTCTCCACAAAATTGAGCAGCACCAGAAGACATCCCGGCCGATACACCGTGTAGGTATCCCCCCGCCGCAGTTTCTCCCTCATAACCTTTCCCAGGCTCTCTGAGTACTCCTCGACCTCTTTCTCATCCTGAATTTCCCGGCCATTCCTGCTCACAATGGAGCAGATGATCAGGTGAGCTCCCATCTCCCTTCGCTCAGACATCCGGGCGCACATATGAAAACAGTCGAGAAAACCGGGATAGTTGCAGAAATAGGCTCCTTTTTTCCCTGCGGTTTCTCTCAGTTCCTCCCTCACATCCTGCCGTTCCTTCTCCAGCATCTGTATCCGGTTTCCCATCTTGCGGAACCTCTCCAAGCGCCGTCGGGACGGTTCCTGGCTCTCCCGGCCAAAAAACAGATGGGCCGCCTCATCATAGGCTTTTTTTGCCTCCCGATACTGTTTCAGAGACAGCAGGCTCTCAATCAGAAGTTCACTCCACTCCTCCATGGGGCATACCTTGAGGGCGGTCCGGCAGAGAGCCGCGATCTTTTCCGGCTGCCCCTTTTTCCTGTACATCCTGCATATCTCCCATACACAGTCCACGTACATTTCCTGATATCGGCCCCGCATGGATTCCACCCAGGAATCTCCGGACATGGCCGGCAGAAATTCTCCCTTATAATACCCGGCGGCCTCTTCCAGCAGTTCCAGCCGGCTCCCACTGTCCTCCTCAGCTGCCGCCCGGTTGTATGCCTCCTCGAAGCAGACCGCATCCACCTCCACCGTCAGTCTCGGATCATACAGCACATAATTTCTATTCTTATATTGAATAATTCCCGGTCCGGCCAGGCCGCTCTCCTCGATCTGCCGGCGCAGCCGGGAAAGGGAAACCCGCAGCGCATTTCCCGAATTGTCCGTGCGGACATCATAAAGATAATCCTGCAGCCTTCCCCTGCTGATGCCTTTCTCTCCGGCCCACGCCAGAATGAGAAACAGCTGAAGAATTTTCCCATTTCCGGACAGATTCCGGTCCACTTCTTTTCCGTCATACTGCATGGACAAAATTCCCAGCATGCGGATCCGCAGCACATTCAAAATCTCCACATCCTTTTTCCAAAGCTTTCAGTGAAGGTCTTTTACAACAGAATATCTCTTTTGTTGTAAAAAGAGTCTTCAATATCAGCCCATTATACTACAAAAAACAGAATAT
>NBJMR02800__coassemble_1610_pt1 | contig 28718 bp, 22 predicted proteins | sample NBJMR02800__metabat2_low_PE_040 | metagenome-assembled genome bin NBJMR02800 | reverse complement strand
CAATCTCAAAAATCAGGTTTCTCACCCCGTCGGAAACCGCCAGGGAATCATCCTTATTCAGGACTCTGGAAACCGTGGCCATGGACACGCCGGCCCTCTCGGAAATATCTTTTATCGTCGCCATCCTGCACCCGCCTTTCTTATCCTTTCTCAGTGTACCCTCTGTCATGAAAAAAATCAACCGGTTTAGTTAATGTTTTACTAAAATTTTACTTGGAAAGCTGAAAATTCTTTCCAGAACGCAGAAAAGCGCGGTCCATGACCACGCCTCTCCACGATCTTATTCTATTTTTCTCCCTCAGAAGCCGGCTGGCCGGGTTCCTTTTTTCTGCTGAGCAGGATGAGGAACACCAGTCCCGCCGCCGCGGTAAACAGGGAGATGAACTGGGAGGTGGATAGGCCTCCCACCTGTCCTCTCTCCAGATCCCCCCGGAAGAATTCGATGCAGAACCGTCCTATGCTGTAAAACAGCAGGTAGAAGGCTCCGATCCGCCCGGGCCGGTCATTTCTCCTGGCCAGAAAGCAAAGAAGGAAGAAATGAAGGAAATCCAGGCCGCTGGATACCAGCTGGGAGGGAAACAGGGCCACGCCGTTGGGGGCGTAGTCGGAATTGGTAAAGGTGACGGAAAACGGCCCGTCGCAGGCCACCCCGTAGCAGCAACCGGCCAGAAAACAGCCAATCCGCCCAAAGCCCTGGGCCAGGGCCACCGACGGCACCACCAGATCCAGATACCGGAGGAAATCGATTTTTCTCACCCGGCAGTACACGTATCCCGCCGCTATTCCGCCGATGATGCCGCCGTACACCACGAAACCTCCGGCAATGTCCAGCAGCTTGCGGGGATCCGCCAGGATCTCCCGCCAGATCGTAATATAATATAGAAGCTTCGCGCCCAGCAGGCCGCAGCCCACTCCCCATATGAGGATCCAGAACAAATGATCCGGGTCCAGATGGTAGCGCTTTGACCGGTAATCCGCCGCCCAGTAGGCCGCAATGATGCCGATTCCTATCATGAGACCATAGCCGTGTATGGTAAATCCGCCTATGGTCAGCAGGTCATTTTTCATAGATTGTCCATCCTTTCCGGCTGGGAGCAGGTAGCGGGGCGGGGGCGGGCCGGCGCTTCGCTGGGCCCGCGGGGGGGACTGCTTTGCGGGCTTGTGGGGGTTCCCCTGCGAGACGGGGCGGGCCGGCGCTTTGCTGGGCCCGTGGGGGGACTGCGGATGCAGAGTCCGCAGTGCGCGTTCGACTCCGCTTCGCTCCGTCTCACTCACGGGCTTCGCCCTATGCGTGGAAAGAACCAGGGCCCGGCTTATGTGCAAGCACAACGCCGGGCCCTGGTTCTTTCCACGCGCACTGCTCATTGCCAACGCGGACATTATACCACACCCCCTCCCCATCCCTCAATCCCTATTTTGGGGGATGGGGAGGGGGTGGTGGCTGTTTTAGGTGTGGGATACCAGCTGGAAGCCGGAGGCGGCAAGGTCTTTTTTGATTTTTTCTACCTGTTCTCCGTCCCTGGTTTCTATGCTTAAGGTCAGGTAGCAGCTGGTGATGGCCAGGTTGGGGTCGGCCTGGTTGTAGTGGACGCGGACGACGTTGCCGCCGTTGCGGCTGATGATCTCGCTCACGTCGGTGAGCTGGCCGGGTTTGTCTTCCAGCTGGAGGGTCAGGGTGCTGTTTCTACCGGCGATGGTCAGGCCTCTGGAGATGACGCGGCTTAAGATGTTCACGTCGATGTTGCCGCCGGAGAGGAGACATACGGTCTTCTTTCCCCGGATATCCACTTTTCCGAACATGGCGGCGGCCACGGCCACAGCTCCGGCTCCCTCTGTCACCAGCTTCTGCTTTTCCATGAGGGCCAGGATGGCGCAGGCCGTCTCATCGTCGGTTACCGTCACCACTCCGTCCACGTATTTGCTCACCAGTTCAAAGGTGAGGTCTCCCGGATGCTTCACGGCGATGCCGTCGGCAAAGGTGGCCGCCGTGTCCAGGGTGATGGGCTCATGCTGCTTTAAGGACTGTTCCATGCTGGCGGAGCCGGCAGCCTGGACGCCGTACACCCTGCACTCCGGGTGAAGCTTTTTGATGGCGTAGGCCACGCCGCTGATCAGTCCGCCTCCGCCCACAGGAACCAGAACCACTTCCACATCCGAAAGCTGGTCCAAAATCTCCAGACCGATGGTTCCCTGGCCGGCGATGACCTCCGGGTCGTTAAAGGGATGGATGAAGGTATATCCTTCCTTCTCCTGCAGCTCACAGGCATAGTCATAGGCGTCGTCGTAAGCTCCCTTTACCAGACAAACCTTCGCTCCGTAGGCTTTTGTGGCCTCCACCTTGCTGATGGGAGCTCCGTCCGGCATGCAGATCACACAGGGAATCCCGTTTTCCTTGGCAGCCAGAGCCACGCCCTGGGCGTGGTTTCCTGCGCTGCTGGCAATCACGCCCTTGGACTTTTCCTCCTCCGTCAGCTGACTGATCTTGTAGTAGGCTCCCCGCACCTTAAAGCTTCCCGTCACCTGAAGATTTTCCGTTTTCAGATACAGGTCACAATCCGGACAAAGTCCCGCCGCATGGATCAGGTCCGTCTTTCTCGCCACGGATTTCAGCACATACGCCGCATGATACACTTTATCTAATGTTAAACTATCCATTTTCTATCATTCCTTTCCTTTTTCCGGCTGTTCCTGTTCCCGCCGGCTCTTGCATCTTAGCTTTCAAACCGTTATACTTATAGACAGCATTTGACACAGGAGGTATTCTTCATGGAATCCATAAGTACATTTTCTTCCGGACTTCACAGTCTGGTGATCTTCCGGAATCTTTTAAAGGATCCGGTAATTTCCCGTCTCTCATCCCTGTTGGACATCTCTCCCTGTTCCGGGGCTTCCTTCGTGGATGCCTACTGCGAATTTGCGTCCGCGCTGTTTGCCGGAACTGATGATTTCAGCGCCTATCTGCTGAATGCCGTCCTGGAGGATGAAAATTTCTACATCACCGGCGGCCGTTCCAGACACTCCGCCTGCCTGGACACCTGTCTTGAGCAGGAGCTCTCCTTCCTCCAGCACCTCTCCCGCTTTGACGGCTCTGCCTACCGCAGCCAGGCGCCTGAGGGAGCCATGCTTCCCGCCTGGAACACGTCGGAGACCGACTTTCTCTCCGCCTACCGGGAAACTCTGGAAAATCTCCCCAAAAAGGGATACGGCATCTACGCCAAATACCATGTGTTCACCGTGGCCGACGGACATCTGGTTCCCGTGCGCCATCCCGATCCCCAGCGCCTGTCCGAGCTGTCCGGCTATGAGGATGAGCGGAGCAGAATCATCACCAACACTCTGGCCCTCATCGAGGGACGGCCTGCGGTGAACGCCCTTCTCTACGGCGACGCCGGCACGGGAAAGAGCAGCACCGTCAAGGCCATCGCCAATGAATACGCGGACCGGGGACTGCGCCTCATCGAGGTGAAGAAAAATCAGCTGTATCAGATTCCGGACCTCATGGATTCCTTAAGCTCCAATCCCTTAAAATTCATCCTGTTCATCGATGATTTAAGTTTTTCCTCCAATGACAATGATTTTGCCGCCTTAAAGGCCATTCTAGAGGGGAGCGTAAACAGCCACAGCCCCAACCTGATCGTCTACGCCACCTCCAACCGGCGGCACCTCATCAAGGAGAGCTTCGCCGACCGGGAGGGAGACGATCTCCATCTGGCGGACACCATGCAGGAGCTCTTAAGCCTGTCCGCCCGTTTCGGCCTGACTGTCACCTTCTCCAGGCCCAACAAGGACCTCTATATCCAGATCGTCCAGGATCTGGCCGCTCTCTATGAGCTGGACATCGACCGGGACGAGCTGATCCGCAAGGCGGAGAGCTTCGCCATCCGCAGTGGCGGCCGCAGCCCCCGCACGGCCAAGCAGCTGATCGAGCAGCTGAAATCTGTGGGCTGACCGATCCCGGCCTGCCTCCGATCCTGATTTTCACTGATTCCGATTTCCATCCATTCTGATTTTCTGCGGCGGCCGGGGATTTCCCAGGCCGCCCTGCTCTGTCTGTATATAGAAAACAGAGGGCGGTTGTTCCGTCCTCTGCTTTCTGCTCCGGCCGGAAACCGGCCGATGCGGCATCCCTGTCCCGAATCTGCCTGATTATTTCAGCCAGCTCATCATCTTTCTCAGCTCTGCGCCAACCTTCTCCAGAAGATGCTCGCTCTCCATTCTTCTGCGGGCCAGGAATTTGATCTTGCGTCCGCCGTTGGGGGAGAACTCCGTCATAAACTCGCTGGCGAAGGTGCCATCCTGGATCTCTGTCAGGACTTTCTTCATCTCTTTTCTGGTCTCTTCCGTGATCAGTCTCTTGCCGGTGCGGTAGTCGCCGTACTCGGCGGTATTGGAGATGGAGTATCTCATCATGCCGAAGCCGCCCTTGTTGATCAGATCCACGATCAGCTTCATCTCATGAATGCACTCAAAATATGCCATCTCCGGCTCGTATCCGGCCTCTACCAGAGTCTCAAATCCGGCTTTCATCAGCTCGGTCACACCGCCGCAGAGCACTGCCTGCTCGCCGAAGAGGTCGGTCTCCGTCTCCTCCTTGAAGGTGGTCTCCAGGATTCCTGCGCGGCCTGCGCCGATTCCGGAAGCATAAGCCAGAGCTGTGTCCTTTGCTCTTCCGGTAAAGTCCTGATAAACGGCGATCAGGCTGGGAACGCCCTGTCCCTCTGTGTAAGTGCTTCTAACCACGTGGCCCGGTCCCTTGGGAGCAACCATGATCACGTCCAGATTCTTTGCGGGATCCACCAGTTTGTAATGGATGTTGAAGCCATGGGCAAACATCAGGGTATTTCCCTCTTCCATGTAGGGAGCTACCTGGCTGTTGTAAATGTCCGCGGAGATCTCATCGGGAACCAGCATCATCACCACATCGGCTGCCTTTGCCGCATCCGGCACCTCCATGACCTGCAGGCCGGCTTCCTCCGCCTTCGCCCAGCTCTTGGAATCCTTTCTCAGGCCCACGACCACGTCCACGCCGCTCTCATGCAGGTTTAAGGCATGGGCATGTCCCTGGCTGCCGTAACCGATGATGGCTACCTTTCTTCCGTCTAATACTCCTAAGTTGCAGTCTCCGTCATAGTACTTCTTTACCATCGCTTATGCTCTCCTTTTCTCTTTTTATTTTATCTGAACCCCAGAAACGCCTCCGGCGTCCGGGATACATTCATTTTTACCGGCCGTCCGTCTGGGCGGCCGCAGGTCTTGTTACTGTCCCACAGGCCCGGACTCCTGTCCGCCTCTCTCCAGGGCAGTGATTCCCGTCCGGCACATCTCCAGGATCCGGTAGGTGGACAGGATTTTCAGAAACGCGTCGATTTTCTCCGGTTCTCCCGTCAGCTCCATCACCATGCTGCCAATGGACAGGTCTATGATTTTCGCCTTGTAGATTCCGGCTATCTCCCGGATCTGGGAGCGGGTGGTCTCGTCGGCTGCCACCTTCACCAACAGCAGCTCCCGAAACAGGCTGTTCTCCCGCTTCAGTACAAAAATGTCCCTGGTCTCCTCCAGCCTGGCCGTCTGCTTGATGATCTGCTCCAGAGAATCCTCATCGGCCCGCACCACCACGGTGATCCGGGAAATCGCCGGATTGCTGGTGGCCGATACCGTCAGGCTGTCAATGTTAAATCCGCGCCGTCCGAACATGGATGACACTCTGGTAAGCACTCCCGCGTGGTTGTCCACCAGGATGCTGATTACTTCTCTCTCCATAAGCCACTCTCCTCCTCTAAAACATCAGTTGAGCATGATCTCATCCACGCTGGCGCCGGCCGGGATCATGGGAAGCACCTTCTCATCCTTCTCAATGGCGCAGTCAATCCAGACCGGACCGTCCTCCTTCAGGGCCTGTTCCATGGCCGCCTCAAATTCCGCCAGCGTCTCGCAGCGGAATCCCTTCGCGCCGAAGCCCTCCGCCACTTTGGCGAAATTGGTCTTCCGGTGAGGATCGGTGCTGGAATATCTTCCGTCGTAGAACGCCGTCTGCCACTGTCTCACCATGCCCAGCACCTGATTATTCATAATCACCGTGATAATGGGCAGGTGGTAGCTCACCGCCGTGCAGGCTTCATTCATGTTCATGTGGAAGGAACCGTCCCCGGTGATGTGTATCACCCGCCGCTTCCCGCCGCAGCCAAAGGTGGCTCCAATGGCCGCCCCGTAACCGTATCCCATGGTCCCCAGACCGCCGCTGGTGAGGAAGCTTCTGGGCTTTACGTGGCGGATATACTGGGCCGCCCACATCTGATGCTGTCCCACGTCCGTCACATACACCGCGTCCTCTCCGGCCATGCGGCAGAGGCTTCTCATAAGCTGGTGGGGACGGATCACCCGGTCGTCGTCCACGGGATGATAATCCGCCTTTTTCTTCTCATTGATCCAGTTCATCCACTCCTCGTGGCGCTTCTCCTCCACAAAGGGAAGCATGGCCCGGATCACGTCCCCGGCGTCTCCCACCAGGCTGTAGTCCACCCGCACGTTCTTGTTCACCTCGCTGGGATCGATGTCGATGTGGACCACCTTGGCATTTCTGGCAAATTTTTCCGTATCTGAGGCCACCCGGTCGTCAAAACGGGTTCCGAATGCCAGCACCAGATCCGCCTGATCCACAGCCAGGTTGCTCACCAGGCCGCCGTGCATTCCCAGAAGGCCCAGATTGTGGGGATCCTCATATCCCATCACCCCGGCGGCCATGAGAGTGTAGGCCGCAGGAATATCCGCCTTGCGCACCAGCTCTCTCAAGTCCTCTCCCGCGCCGGAGGCCACCACGCCGCCGCCGAAATAGATCACCGGCCGCTCCGCCCGGTTTAAAGCGTCCGTCACCCGGCGGATATCCTGTTCTTCCAGGTTGGTCACATATTTGAATTTTCCTGCCGGCTTCCGCTCAAATTCCGCCACAGCCGCCGTCACATCCTTGGGCACGTCCACCAGGACCGGTCCCTTTCGGCCGCTCTGGGCGATGCGGAAGGCGTCCCGCAGGGTGTCCGCCAGCTTGTTCACATCCCGCACCGTATAGTTGTGCTTCGTAATGGGCATTGTGATGCCGGTGATAAACACCTCCTGGAAACTGTCCTTTCCGATAAGGCTCGTCCCCACGTTGCCGGTGATGGCCACCATGGGAATGCTGTCCATGTAGGCGGTGGCGATGCCGGTCACCAGATTGGTGGCTCCGGGACCGCTGGTGGAAAGTACCACTCCCGTCTTTCCCGTGATCCTGGCATATCCGTCCGCCGCATGAGCCGCCCCCTGTTCGTGGGCCGTCATCACATGCTGAATGCGGTCTCTGTACTTGTAAAGTGAATCGTATATATTTAAAACGGCTCCTCCCGGATAACCGAAAATAGTGTCAACGCCCTGTTCTATGAGAACCTCGGCGATAATATCCGCTCCTGTCAGCTTCATTCCAACCTTCTCCCTTCTTCTTATCTCAGCACCGCCCCCGTATTCGCGCTGCTCACCAGCTTGGCATACCGGCCCAGCCATCCGGAAGTCTCCTTCGGCTCCGGCGCCTTCCAGGCCGCTCTTCTCGCTTCCAGCTCCGCCTCATCCACCAGAACATTCAGTTTTCCTTCCGGAATGTTGATGGAGATCCGGTCTCCTTCCTGTACCAGGGCGATGGCTCCTCCCTCCGCAGCCTCCGGGCTCACATGGCCGATGGAAGCGCCTCTGGAAGCGCCGGAGAACCGTCCGTCCGTGATCAGGGCCACCGACTTGTCCAGCTTCATTCCCGCCAGGGCGCTGGTGGGATTTAACATCTCTCTCATGCCCGGGCCGCCCTTGGGGCCCTCGTAGCGGATCACCACCACGTCTCCCGGCTTGATGTCTCCCGCGTAGATGGCCGCGATGGCGTCCTCCTCTCCGTCAAACACTCTGGCCGGGCCCTCATGGACCAGCATCTCATCCGCCACGGCGCTGCGCTTCACCACACAGCCGTCCTTTGCGATATTCCCCCACAGCACGGCGATGCCGCCGGTTCTGCTGTAAGGATTGTCCATGGGACGGATGGCTTCCGGATTCCGGTTCACCGCTCCCTTCAGATTCTCTCCAACCGTCTTTCCCGTCACAGTCATCAGATCGGTGTGGAGCAGTCCGCCGTCCGCCAGCTGCTTCATCACCGCCTGCACGCCGCCGGCCTCATAGAGATCCTCGATGTGGGTAGGGCCTGCGGGAGCCAGGTGGCAGTAGTTGGGGGTTCTGGCGCTCACCTTGTTGATGGTCTCCAGATCCATGGGCACTCCCGCCTCGTTGGCGATGGCCAGCAGGTGGAGCACGCTGTTGGTGCTGCATCCCAGAGCCATATCTGTGGCCAGAGCGTTCTCAAAAGCCGCCGGCGTCAGGATATCCCTGGGCTTTAAGTCCTTCTCCACCAGCTCCATCACCTTCATGCCGGCGTGCTTGGCCAGCTGGATTCTGGCGGAATACACAGCCGGGATGGTGCCGTTTCCGGGAAGAGCCATTCCGATGGCCTCGGATAAGCAGTTCATGCTGTTGGCGGTGTACATGCCGGCGCAGCTGCCGCATCCGGGACAGGTGTGCTGGGTGTAATCGTCCAGCGTCTCCTGATCGATCAGGCCGGACTTGAATCCGCCCACCGCCTCAAACATCTGGGAAAGGCTGACCTTCCTGCCGCCCTGGCGTCCCGCCAGCATGGGGCCGCCGCTGATGACGATGGAGGGAATGTTCAGCCTGGCCGCCGCCATGAGCATGGCCGGCACGATCTTGTCGCAGTTGGGCACCAGCACCAGGCCGTCAAAGCAGTGGGCCTGGGCCATAGTCTCGATGGAATCGCAGATGAGTTCACGGCTGGGCAGAGAATATTTCATTCCCTTATGTCCCATGGCAATGCCGTCGCAGACACCGATGGCCGGGACCAGAATGGGAGTTCCCCCTGCCAGACGGACGCCGTCCTTTGCCGCCTGGGCTACCTTGTCCAGATGCATATGCCCGGGAACGATCTCGCTGTAAGCGCTGACCACGCCGATCAGCGGTCTCTCCAGCTCCTCATCCGTGTATCCCAGAGCATAAAACAGGCTGCGGTTGGGCGTTCTCTCCGCCCCTTTTTTTACGTTGTCGCTTCTCATCTTCTTTTCCTCCTCGATCTTATTTTGTCAATCAATCATCCGAACAGTCCCCGGAACAGGGTTTTGTGAAACAAAAAAGCCCCTGTCTCCGGAATATAATGTATTCCAAGAGACAAAGGCTTATAGTTCCTCTGCGGTACCACTCTTCTTGCCCGCCTTCCGCGGACCACTCACTCCATAACTCCCGGGAAAGCGTCGGTGCTTTTGCCGGTTCAGTACAGAAACACGATAACGGATGTCAGCCGTCCCCACCTACTCTCCAACGATTTCAACGGGCTGCTCAGAGGTGACTTTCATCAAACGTCTGTACTGCCTCGCAGCGCCCGGCAGCTCTCTGAAACCAAATCATCTGATTACTTTTCCTCGTCATTGCTTTTTACTGGTTGTATTCGTTTTTTGATTAATTGTTCTCTATTATACACATTTCAAAAAAATTTGCAAGACTTTTTTTTGTAAAAATGACGGACTATACCATACTGCGGTACTCCTGCCTCCACTTTTTCACCAGTTTTGCGGCCTCATTTTTCCCTTTTTCCAGATCCTGTTCAAACATCTGCTCCAGCTTCAGAAGTTCCCTGGACTGGTACGCCTCCTCCCGGGCGGCAGCGGTTCTCTCCTCCCACTCCCGCCTTTTCTCCCCGGCAGTCTCCGGCAGTTTCTCCTTCAGCTCCGGATTGATTCCCGCCAGGAAATACATCCGCTCCACCGGCTCCTCCGTCTTTAAATACTCCCGGGCCTTCTCATAAGCATAAAATGCCTTGCTGGTCTGAAACAGCCTGGCATAGGCGGCCCCCAGATTGTTCCACACCTTCCCCAGGAAGGCGTCGTTTACCGTCTCATCCCGGGGAGACTCCAGCACCTTCCCGTAGATCTGAACCGCCTTCCCGTACTGGCGGATGCCGAACAGATAGTCTGCCCGCTCCTTCTCAAACTCCGCCGGATGCTTTTTCCTCAGGGCAGATCTCCGAGGGAGTGTAATAAAAGCACTCGGACAGGATGAAAAACAGCATTTCGTCCGGGTTCTCCCCGGCAGCCTTCCACTTTTCCAGCTTTCCGGCCAGTCCTCCCATATTCAGTTCATCCCGGATAAATCCGATCAGCCGCTCGTCCACAAAATCTTCCATCACCAGCAGCGGGTGGTGGACAATCACATAGCACAGCTCCTGGGACGAGTACAGATGAATGTCCAGGGGCTCCACGTAATAGGGGCGGCTCACCGCCTCCTGCCTGCACAACAACAAACTCATATCTGAACCTCTTGGCGCACGGTCGCGCCTGTGGCGGGGAACAGCTCCCCGAATCCCTTATCCTGAATGGCCACCGCCATGGTATTTTCATCCAAAAAGCCCACGGTCACTCCCAGCCTGGTGGTCCTGGCCGGCCGCTCCGGAAATCCCTCCAGGGGAATCCGCACCGTCCGCTTTTTCTTCACATCCAGAGGAGTGATGGAAAGATCCACATAATCCTGGCCGTCGGCGATCAGCTCCACGCTGGTCCTGGCCTCATACCAGCTGTCCCCGGCGGAGGCCATCACCAGCTGAATTTCCCGCTCCTTCTGCTTTACCGCCATGGACACCGTGGCCTTCAGCCGTCCCTCGCAGATGCAGGCGAAGGGGTAGGCCGTCCTGGGCCTCTGATAGTCCGCGGCGTGGTAGGCGGCGCCTCTGGCAAATAAATCGCTCTCCCCGTAGACTTTCCGCTTGGAGCAGAGGAATTTCCGGAAATTCTCCGCCCAGTCCAGCTTGTCAAAGCCCTTTCCCGTGAGAAAGACGGCGGAGAACAGCTTTTTCTGGAGAAGTCTCTCCCCGCAGGAGGTGAGAATCCGGTCCGCCATCTTTGCCCCGGAAGGATTATCCAGAATGTCCAGATTGAAGGATTCCTCCATCTCCCGGCCCTCCGCCTGGACCACCATCTTCTTCAAGCCTCTCTGCACCTTCATCTCGTAGTAGAAAAGTCCCTCGTCCGACAGATCAAACAGACCCACCTGGGTGGCCCACACCTCTTTTTTCTGGCTCATGGCGTAATAGACAAAGCTCTCCGTATGGCTGGCCACGTGAAGCCGCTGTCTGGACAGGTTCAGGCCGTCGGCACACCGGAGAAGGACGTCCATGATCCGGCCGTCCACTTTGGCCAGGGAAATGGCCAGCTGGGCAATCCGGTCTGTGCCGTACTCCTCCGCCGGCAGCTTCAGCACCTCCCGGAGGAATTTTTCCAGAAGCTCCCCGGCGGTATATTTTACTCCTTCAATGGTGGCCGTCCCGTCCTTCATCACCAGACTCAGCAGCTTATCCACGATAATGCCCGTCCCCGTCAGGACCAGGCCATAGGCCTCCTTCCCCACATACCACTTGTCCTCCTGCTTCTTCTTGCAGATCACCGTGGGCACTGTCCAGGACTTTTCCTCCTCAAAGCAGTTGATCTTTGTGTATGTGTCGCTCAGATCTATGCCGATTACCAGCTCTTCCATTTCATCCATCTCCTCTAAGCCGGTCACATCAGGTCAAATAGTTTTTCCACCGTCCCGGTCTTTATCAAATAGTCTCTCATTTCCTGCTTCAGCCCGTCTCCGTCCCCGCTTCTCAGCAGCGTTCCCATGTGGTTCAGACTGGAAAACCGGCTGTCGCTCCTGCCGCTTCCCGGCGCGGCGTCAATTTTCCCCTTCTGCCGCAACTCTTTTCCCCGGCCTCCCTCATCATAGATCTCATACTCCAGGACCTCTCCGTCAAACAGCACCGTCTGCATCACGAAGATTCCCTGGTAGACCCGTTTCATCTCGTCGCTTCTGAACTCCGTCTCTTCCGGCAGGATCCGGCTGTACATCACCGGTCTGGAATCCTTCCTCCCGTTGTACTGAACCATCACCTTGGAGGTCACATCCTCCGGCATGGGAATATGGTCCGCCAGCTTCTGCATATAGGGGAATATCATTCCCGCCCGCAGCAGCACCTCCGTCAGGTCCCGGCACAGCTCCTTCTGCCTGTCCGTCAGAGACTGACAGCCGGCGTAATATTTCGTCAGGGCCAGTAAGTATACCACAGGCACCCGGTCTTTTTCAATAGTTTCTGACACAATCTGTTCCAGATATCCGCTCACCAGTTGGGACATGGGCGCTCTCCCCAGGAAATATTCCATGCTCCGCAGGGTGAAAAACGCCTTCGCCAGGCTCTCAGACACCTTCTTCCGGCTGGTGTAGAGCTCAAACACCCGGTCGATGTGCTTCATGGAAGAGCAGAACAGCATCTGGGCCAGCAGCCGCTCCTCCAGGTCGTAGGTCTCCACCCTGGCCTCCGTCCCCGCTTCCAGGATCTGGTACATGATCTCCGTCGTCCCATTGTAGTGCTCGCACAGATAGTCCAGAATCACGCTGTCCGCCTTTCCCGCCAGGAACACAGTCTCCGCCATGTCCAGGAGCTTCTCGTTCTCGTCAAACAGGTTCTGCAGAATTGTCCGGCTGCAGAGCGTTTCCAGCAGGACCTCGTCCAAGCCCTCCCAGCCGTAACGGCACACAATGTCCCAGGCTTCCCCGTAGTATCCCCGCTTGATAAACACGCCGGCAGTGCAGGTTCTCTCCCCTTTCGTCATGGTTCCCTTATCCATCCGCAGCAGATATCCCAGGCCCCGCTCCGCCTCGTCCGGCGCCTGATCCAGCCGGTCGTAGTAGGCAATCACCCGGTCCAGGATCAGACGTCTGTAAAGGGGATTTAACTCCTCCTGGTCCAGGGCCTGTTCCAGAACAGCGATATCCTCCTCGCCGCCGATGCTGCCGTCCAGAATCTTTCTCACCTTCATGAGCAGCAGCATGGGATGCTCCGGATAGACCTCAAAGCACCGGCTCTCCAGATCCGGCCGGTTCATCACCCTGGTTTTCAGGTACCGGACGTCCATGTACCTGCCGCCGAAGCTGTCCTGGAACACCAGCACATTCCGCTCAGAAAACAGGGGAACATAGGCCACCCCGTCCTGAAGCTGATAGGCATCCTCCGTGTCCAGTTCCTCGTGGCACACCACCACATACTTCATGTTGGGGTTGCGGCACTCGATGCGGTACGCCTTTAAAACCGCCGGCAGCAGCCTGGCCAGGGGAATGTCGATCATATCCCGGTACAGCATATGCTCGTAGAGCACCGCCAGCCGGCTGTTGATCCTGGACTGGAAGACCTGTTCCACCGTAAACTGCTCCATATCCCGCTCATACTCCCGGTAGATGGGGCTGTCCGGCTTCAGATACAGCAGAATATTCCGGTACAGCTTGCTCTTTGCCGTCTCGTCCAGATCTCTTGCATAGGAAAAATACAGCAGTACCTCCTTCGGCATCAGGTGGTTGTACCCGTCCGGCAGGGAGGCCAGATAGTATTCGTAAAGCCTGGTCAGGTCCAGCCCCGCTTCCAGTCCTTTTTCGTACCAGACAAAGGCTTTGGCGGAGGTCTTCTCCCCCCGGATCAGCATGGCGCAGACCGCTGACAGCAGCTCCGGCTTCTCATACACCTCATAGAGTTCCGTCAGCAGCCGGAAATACAGCCGGTGATACTGGCGGGCGTTTGCCGCCAGCTGTGCCACCCGGTCCGCCAGCTCCTCTCCCACCAGTCCCCGCTTCACTCCCAGGCGCAGGGCGTGGATGGCAAAGGCGTCCATATCCCGCAGAAGGGACGGCTCCCGGTTCAGCAGCCGGCAGGCCTCAATGTAGAGGAAGGGGCTGGAGCAGCCTTCCTGAAAATAGCTTCTCATCCGATCCAGCAGCACCCCGGAGTTGTCGTACAGGCTGTCGTCCAGCTTTAGCAGCAGGCAGAACAGGAAAAAGTGCTTTCCGGAGTCATCTGTGTGGCTGTGGAGCAGGCGCAGCAGGGCTTCCAGCTGCCCCGGCTTCTTCTCCACCTCCATGACCAGATACTGGTAAAAGCAGTACAGATCCGGATCCTCATATCTCCTCTCCCACACCTGGTCCCGGCTGTCCTCCAGAAGAGCCGCCCCCCGGTCGGGCTTGCCGGCCAGAATGGCAGCCTCCGCCGTGAGGAGATCCAGGATCAGCTCGCTGCCGGAGGTATCCCGCAGCTTTAAAAGCTCCCCGGCCATGGCCTTCGCCAGCTCGTCCGGAGAGCCCTTTCCCGATTCATAATCCAGCCGGAGGGCCAGATATTTCTGAAACTCCCTTCTCCTTGCGATCTTCTCCATTCCCTGGAGCTCTTCCTGGCCGTGGCCGTCCGCCGCCACGTACACCTTTGCCTCGGTGCGGATTCCCCGGATGGTAATGCAGCCCAGGTTGCGGCCCCGATGCATTTTGTCCGGGTCCATGCGGTAGGTGAGCACATACTCTCCGTTTTTAAAATCCCGATCCGTCAGTTTCTCCCTGGATGCCGTCAGGAAATCTCCCTCCGTCTCCACCGTCAGCTTTACATAGCCCCAGTTTCTCTTGCGGATCACCAGCGTATCGTCAAAGGCGCCTACGCGCTCCTCGTACTTTCTCGTCTCCTCTTTCACCAGGATCTCAACCGCCGGCTTCATGTCCATGGCCACCATGAACTCCTCCACCGCGCCGGCCCGGTCCCTGCCGCCCTTCAGCCCCTCATAGACTGTCCTGGCCCGGAGTCCCTGCATAAAAGGAGCAGATGGGAAATCCCTGTATTCAAACAGACGGGCGGCGAGATCCATATTCTCTCTGGCCAGACGGGCAAAATCCACCGGCCGTTTCAGCTCGGAGAGCATCCGGGCCGAGACACCGGCCTCCGCCCGGAACACGTAGGGAAGCTTCACCTCTCCCCCGTTGGTCACCAGGCAGAAGGCCCCCCGGATCTCCTCTCCGTCTGCCAGAAGCTCCGAGTCCACCTCATAGGCCACCCGGCTTCTCAGCCCGCCGAAGGAATTGTCCGGGATCCTCACCCTGCTGTCTGTGGAATAGACCAGCCCTTTCACCGTCAGTCCGTTGCCGCTGAGGACAAAAAATTCGCCCCGCGCAGCTTCCCCTGCGCGGACCGTCTCCTCGATCACCGCCGGCTTCAGGACGCATTCCGGGCTCTCCGTATCCACGATTCCCCGTGCGAGCCGGTTAATTCTCTCTCTCATCGTACCACCTGTTCCTGTCACTTTCTGTCCATTTTTGTCCCATCTATTCTAGCATATTTCTCCTTGATTTAAAACCCCAAACTTGCTATGATAAATATAAAATGGCGCAATATGGCGGGCTCGAAACCCGCAGACTGGAGGCACATATGACAACCAACGAAAAAGCCCTGCTTCTCCACCGGGAATGGCAGGGAAAACTGGAGACAGTTTCCAAAGCAAAGGTGGCCAGCCGGGAAGACCTGGCCCTGGCCTATACCCCCGGTGTGGCCGAGCCCTGCAAGGTCATCGCGAAGGATAAAGAAGAAGCCTATACCTACACCTGGAAGTCCAACACCATCGCCGTGGTATCCGACGGCAGCGCGGTGCTGGGTCTGGGAAATATCGGTCCCTACGCGGCCATGCCGGTGATGGAGGGAAAGGCCGTGCTCTTTAAAGAGTTCGGCGGCGTCAACGCCGTCCCCATCTGTCTGGACACCCAGGACACGGAGGAGATCATTCAGACGGTGAAAAACATTGCTCCCGGCTTCGGCGGCATCAATCTGGAGGACATCTCCGCCCCCCGCTGCTTTGAGATTGAGGAGCGGCTGAAAGAGATGCTGGATATTCCCGTCTTCCACGACGATCAGCACGGAACGGCCATTGTGGTGCTGGCCGGCGTAATCAACGCCCTGAAAGTGACCGGCAAGAAGAAGGAAGACTGCCGGGTGGTGGTAAACGGAGCCGGCAGCGCCGGAATCGCCATCTCCCGCCTGCTTCTCACCTACGGATTTCAGCACCTCACCCTCTGCGACCGGGCAGGCATCCTGTGCAAGGGCATGGAGGGCTTAAACTGGATGCAGGAGAAAATGATGGACGTGACCAATCTGGAGCATCAGACCGGTTCCCTGGCAGACGCTATGAAGGGGGCTGACATTTTTATCGGCGTATCCGCTCCCGGAATCGTGACGAAGGAGATGGCAGCTTCCATGAATCACGACGCCATCGTCTTTGCCATGGCCAACCCCGTTCCGGAGATCATGCCGGATCTGGCAAAGGAAGCCGGCGTCCGGGTGGTAGGCACCGGCCGTTCCGATTTCCCCAACCAGGTGAACAACGTCATCGTCTTCCCCGGAATCTTCAAGGGCGCCCTGGAAGGCAGGGCGAAAGCCATCACCGAGGAGATGAAGCTGGCGGCCGCCGAGGCCATTGCCGCCCTGGTGGACGAAAAGGATTTAAACGAGGACAACATCCTGCCGGAGGCATTTGATCCGCGGGTGGCTGACGCGGTGAGCAGAGCGGTAAAGGAGCATATTTAAGGCCCATGCTGACAGATCCGATCACGCTCTACAAGCTGATGACGCTGTACATGCTGAAGCAGGTGAATTTTCCCCTGACCAATTCCCAGCTCACCTCATTCTTTCTGGACCATGAGTACACCACTTATTTTACCCTTCAGCAGGCCTTGAATGAGCTTCTGGAGGCCGGGCTGCTGAAAAAGGAAGCCAGTCACAACAGCACCCGGTACGAGATCACCCGGGAGGGGGAGGAGACCCTCTCCTTTTTCGGCAAACAGATCTCCCCGGTGATCGTGGAGGACATGGATCAGTACTTAAAGGAGAACCGGTTCCGTCTCCGCAACGAGGTGAGCACCATCGCCGATTTTTACAAGTCCACCAGCCAGGACTTTATCGTTCACTGTGAGGTTCGGGAGGGCAAGACGCCCCTGATCCAGCTGGATCTGTCCGTGCCGGACAAGGAACAGGCGGAAGCCATGTGCAGCAAATGGAAAGAAAAAAACCAGGAAATCTACGCGTTTGTCATGAAAACGCTTATGAGTATGTCATAGGGGGGATACTGTGAAAAAGGGAGTTTACCAGGATCTGGAAAGAGAGTGGAGAAAACTGAAGCGGTTCCGGTTTTTCTACATTGTGCTGCCGGTCTTTCTCACCATGCTCTCCGTCCGGATTATCCAGGTCTATTTCCACCTGAAGATGGAACAGCTGAAAAAAGCGGCCGCCTCCTGTGGGCAGGAGCTGAAAAAGCCTGATCCCGTTCCCGCGCCGGCGCAGAAAGCGGAGATGGAGTTCTTCACGCCTGAGCCTGCGGTCCCGGACCCGTCCGCAGAGGTGCCGGAGCCGGAAGAGACGATCCGGGAGGGCTCCTGCACGGTGACGGAGGAACCTTGAGACCGGGCTTTCACTGCAAAAAAGGAATCGATACAAACGTACCGGTTCCTTTTTTCTTTCTCTTATCCTTTTCACCTTGCTAGATGATATACACACTTTCCGGGGAAAAATCCAGATGAGCCTGCTCTCCCACCTGATAGATTCTTCTTCCCACCGGATTGTAATCGGTGATCTGAATCAGTTCTCCGCCGGCCATGGCATGGTAGTACTGATATGCCCCCATAAACGTGGACAGTACGATTTTGCACGGCAGCAGCCCCTCGTCCCTGAGCACGGCGGCCTCCGGCCGGATTACCATGGTGGCGGTTTCCCCAACAGCAGCTTTGCTGTAATTTTTTACCGTCATGTCATGCTCATCCACATTCACTACAGCTGTTTCGCCGTCCATGGACTTCACCTTTGCCTGCAGGAAATTCGCCTCGCCGATAAAATCGGCCACAAAGCGGCTGGAAGGATGGTAATAGATCTCCCGCGGCGTTCCCATCTGCTCAATGCGTCCCTTGTTCATAATGATAATCTCATCAGAAATACTCATAGCCTCCGACTGGTCGTGGGTAACGTACACCGCGGTAATTCCAACTTTCTGCTGGATCTTGCGAATCTCCGTTCTCATGGAAACCCTCAGTTTTGCGTCCAGATTGGACAGCGGCTCGTCAAACAGCAGTACTCCCGGCTCCACCACCAGCGCCCGTGCCAGAGCCACCCGCTGCTGCTGGCCGCCGGAAAGCTGATTGGTCTGCCGGCCTTCCATGCCGGTCAGTTCCACCAGATCCAGCATATCCATTACCTTTTTCCGGATCTCATCTCCCGGCAGTTTCCGCAGTTTCAGTCCATATGCCACATTGTCAAATACATTGTAATGGGGAAACAGGGCATAGCTCTGAAATACCATGGCCGTATCCCGCTTGTTGGGCGTCAGCGCGTTAATGGCCTGATCTCCCAGGTAAATCTCACCGGAATCCGGACTTTCAAAGCCGGCGATCATTCTCAGAGTTGTGGTTTTTCCGCATCCGGAAGGTCCCAGAAGGGTTACAAAGCTTCCCGGTTCAATCTCAAGATTTACATCGTCCACTGCCCGAAAGTCTTTTTTGGTCTTCGGATCCTGATAAATTTTTACAATATGTTCCAGACGAACACCTTTTTTCTCTTTTGCCATATTAATCTGTACCTCTCACTTTCCGGCTTGATCCAAAATATTTCAGCCCAATATTCATGAAAAGAATCGCCGCGTACACAATGGCGATCAGGATGGTGGCATAAGCGCAGGCCTCTCCGTAGCGCCCGATCTCTGCCTGAGCCATAATCTGAGGCGTGATCAGCTGGAAAGACGGGGATACCAGGAAAATTACGGCGCTGGTGGCCGTCATGCTCCTCACAAAAGCCGTCACCAGACCGCTGAAAAATGAATCCTTGATCAGAGGGAGAGTCACCGTGGTAAATACCGTCCCGCTGTCCGCTCCCAGGTCGTAGGCCGATTCCTCAATGGACTTGTCAATCTGCTGCAGCGCCGTGATTCCGGCTCTGGTTCCCACGGGAAGGCTTCTCACAATAAAGGCCAGCACGATGATGGCTGCAGTGCCGGTGAGCACCAGATGGCCGCTTCTGAAAATGCCCTGGTTAAATCCCCGGATATATCCGATACCGAGAACCGTTCCGGGCACCGCCATGGCAAACATGGATACAAACTCGATAAACCGCTTTCCAAAAAATTTCCGCTTCACCACAAGGTAGGCGATAATCATGGACAGGATGGCTGTAATCGGCGCCGCGATCACCGCCAGCAGAAGGGAATCTGTAAAAGGTTTCAGATCCGAGGTGAGCACGTACTCCACGTGAGTCCAAACCAGGGAATAGTCCCTGCCCCACAGCTTAAACAGCGCGCCGAAGGGAATCAGGGCGTAGAGGCTTATGACAAAGACCGTCAGTCCAAGACAGATCACCGTCAGGGGGATGGTCACGCTCTTTTCCGTAATGGGCATCCTCTCCCGGGAAGCCTTGCCGCTCAGGGTGGTGTACGTCTTTCTCTCCAGCCAGTATTTTTCCAGAATAAACAGCACCATGGTCAGCCCCAGAAGAATCACCGCCATGGCCGCCGCTCCCGTCACATCGTAGGATCCCGTTATCTGAAGGTAGATGGACGTGGCCAGGGTATCATAGTTTCCGCCGATCATCATGGGATTGGTAAAATCTGCCACAGCTTCGATAAACGTGACCAGAAAGGCATTTCCCAGTCCCGGGGCCAGAAGGGGCAGAGTTACAGAGGTAAAGACCTTCATTCTGCTGGCTCCCAGGTTTCTGGCTGACTCCTCCAGGGACGGATCAATATTCTTCAGCAGTCCCTTTAACATCAGGTAACACACCGGGAAAAAGGTCAGGGTCTGCACAATCAGCAGTCCGGGAAGCCCCTGGATGTTGGCTCCGCGGATTCCCAGAAGGTACTTGGTGATCAGCCCGCTGCGTCCAAACAGCATGATAACTGACAGGGACAGCACAAACGGCGGGGATACCACCGGGAGCACGGAGACCACGTTGAACATTCTCTTAAATTTCACTTTTACATAGCAGTCCACGTAAGCGAACAGAAAGCCGATGGCCGTAGACAGAACGCCGCTCACCACTCCCAGAAACAGAGTATTGCGGATTACTCCCCGGAAGGAAGCCTGCCGAAAAATCCGGACGAACGCGTCCAGAGAAATTTTTTTGTCATAGTAGACGCTGTCCACCAGCAAAGTGAACAGGGGGTAGGCGATAAACATGACCAGGAACAGAATCAGTGCGATGATGGTCAGCACCAGAATCGGGTCGCCCAGGAGTTTTTTTCGGTCAAGCTCTCTGCTTTTTCTTTTATCCATAGCTATATTCTCTCCTTTCCAACTGCAGGCAGTTCTGCTTTGGAAAAATGGGCCGGCCGTTTTCTGCCGGCCGGCCCATTCCGCAACCCAACATTTATTCTGTCTCTAATCGGTCGTCTGCATTGATCGTCTGATTCCACTCCTCCACCAGGCGGGTGGTATCATTCTTCGCCGCTTCAAAATCATAGTCAATCAGCTTTGCATTCTGCAGCTCCGGAAAATCTGCCAGGCATTCCGGATCCTGGGCATTGTCAATTACCAGGAACTGATAGGATCCGCAGGTCTGTCCCAGCTCCACGCAGTCAGGAGACAGGGCGTACTCGATCCACAGCTTCGCCGCATTGGGATGTTTTGCTCCCTTGAAAATGGCGGTTGCGCCAATCTCATAGCTGGTGCCCGATGCCGGTGCAATCAGCTCAATATTGTCATATCCGTCCAGGATCTGGGTCACTCCATCATGAAGGAATCCTACGGCAATCAGGATTTCTCCAGGTCCTACCATCTTGCTGGGGCCGGCTCCCGCTTTGGTGTATACCTGGATGTTCTTATCCAGCTCTTTGAAATACTCCATCGCCGCCTCTTCGCCCTTCATCTGCACCATGGTATTGACGATCAGTTTGCCCGTTCCGGCTGTTCCGGGATTGGAGTATGCGATCATGCCTTTATACTCCGGCTTGATCAGATCATCCCAGTCCATGGGAGCTTCCAGGCCTTCTGCATCCAGTTCTTCCTTATTCACCATAAATCCCAGATAGCCGGTATAAATTCCATACCAGTATCCGTCAGGATCGCGGTATTTCTCACTCTTTAAATGAACGGCGTTCATAGCCTCATAGGGCTCCAGAATTCCGTCGTTGATCGCCACATTGTAAGGATCCGTAGTGCCGCCGAACCACACATCCGCCGACGGGTTGCCGTTCTCCTCTTTTACCTTCGCCTCCACCTCCCCGGTGCTCAGTCTCTGATACGTGGTCTTAATGCCGTACAGCTTCTCAAAATTCTGCGCTGCCGCTTTCACATACGGCTCCTCGCAGCTTCCGTACACCACCAGCTCCCCTTCTTCCTGGGCCGCCTTGATAAGCGCGTCCATATCCGCTGATGTCTCTTCCCCAGTCTCTGATGCCGTGTCTTCTCCCGTCTCAGCCGCCGCCTCAGTCTCCTCAGCCGATGCTGAAGTCGTCTCCGTACTGCTGCCTCCGCCGCAGCCTGCCAGGCTGGTTCCCACCATAGTGAGCAGCAGCAAACTTGCCAACATTTTCTTTGTCTTTTTCAAAATTCCCATCCTCCTTTGTGAAAATTTTGTGAATTTTACAGTTTTTATTCTATAATATTTCACAGAAAATGTCAACAAATTCTGTCAATGTATGTGCATTTTGTACGTTTTTCGCTTAATTCTGGTTTTCTCGGAAAAATATCAAAAAAGGCGGACCGCAGCATCTGTGCGCCGCAGTCCGCCATTCTCAGTCTGTTGTTCTCATCCTGTTGTTCTCAGCCTGTTATTCTCACAGTCCGTCCGATTTCGTCTCCGCCTCCCCGGACCGGGGGGCATCCGGAGTTCCCTCCTGTCCCAGATATCCCTCCAGGTAGGCCCAGATCTCCTCTCTTCCCTGCTTTGTCTCCGCAGAGAAGGGGATGAGCACGCCGTCCTTTCCCATGCCCAGGGTGTCCCGGATCAGCTTCACCTGCTTTGCCGTCTGGCTCCGCTTGATCTTGTCCAGCTTCGTGGCTATGATCACCGGATGATATCCGTTTTCCACGATCCAGTCGTACATCATCCGGTCGTTGGCCGACGGCTCATGGCGGATATCGATCAGGAGAAACACACATTTCAGGGCTTTCGAGCTCCGCAGGTATCTCTCAATCATCTTTCCCCACTTCGCCTTCACCTCCACGGACACCTTCGCGTAGCCGTAGCCGGGAAGATCCACATAGTACATGTTTTGATTGATCAGATAGAAATTGATGGTCTGGGTCTTGCCCGGCTGGGAGGAAGTCCTGGCCAGGGATTTCCGGTTCATCAGGGCATTGATGAGGGAGGATTTTCCCACGTTGGACTTTCCGGCAAAGGCAAATTCCGGCAGTTCATTTTCCGGCAGCCTGCTGGTAATGCCGCAGACCGTCTCCAGTTCAGCGCTTTTTATGATCATTGTCCTCTCTCCTCTCCGTCTTTACACAAAAGCCTCTTTCAGCACATCGTCCATGGTCTTCACATAGAGAATGTTCAGTCCCCCGGTGATCTCTTTCGACAGCTCAGAAATGTCCCGGCGGTTCTTGTCCGGCACCAGCACCGTCTTCATGTGGGTCATCTTCGCCGCCAGAATCTTCTCCTTCAGGCCGCCGATGGGCAGAACACGGCCTCTTAAGGTGATTTCTCCCGTCATGGCCACCTTCGCCGACACCTTCCGGCCAGTGACCGCGGAGAGCATGGCCGTGGCCATGGTGATGCCCGCGGAAGGGCCGTCCTTGGGCACCGCTCCCTCGGGAATGTGGATATGGATGTCATGCTTCTCATAGAATTCCTCGTCCACATCGTAGCGGTCGCTCACGGAACGGATGTAGCTGAGGGCCGTCTGGGCGGATTCCTTCATCACGTCTCCCATCTGGCCGGTGAGCTTTAACACGCCCTTGCCCGGCATCACGTTCACCTCGATCTGCAGGGTATCGCCGCCCACGCTGGTCCAGGCCAGGCCGCGGACGATTCCCACTGCGTCCTCCTCGTTGGCGTCCTCATAGGTCACCCGCTCCTTGCCCAGATATTTCTCCAGCTGGGCTTCCGTGACGTGGACCGATTCTTTTTTGTTCTCGATCACCTGTCTGGCCGCTTTTCTGCACACGTCTCCGATGCGCCGCTCCAGATTCCGGACTCCGGCCTCCCGCGTGTAGTTGTGGATGATCTTCTTCAGCCCGTTGTCAGAGATGGAGAACTGGCCGTCCTGAAGACCGTTTCTCTCCATCTGTTTCTTCACCAGATAATCTCTGGCGATGTGGAACTTCTCATTCTCCGTGTAGCTGTTGATCTCGATCACTTCCATACGGTCCAGAAGCGGTCCCGGAATGGTGGAGGTGGTGTTGGCCGTGGCGATGAAAAATACCTTTGACAGATCGATGGGCGTCTCCACGTAGTGGTCCCGGAACTTCACATTCTGCTCCCCGTCCAGCACCTCCAGAAGGGCGGAGGCCGTGTCTCCCCGGTAATCGCCGCTCACCTTGTCGATCTCGTCCAGGAGCATGAGGGGATTGCCCACTCCCGCCTGCCGCAGACCGTCCACCAGACGGCCGGGCATGGCTCCCACGTAGGTCTTCCGGTGTCCCCGGATCTCCGCCTCATCCCGGATGCCGCCCAGGCTGATCCGCACATACTTTTTATTCAGAGCTCTGGCCACAGACCGGGCGATGGAGGTCTTTCCCGTTCCGGGCGGTCCCACCAGGCAGAGGATAGTGCTTCCCGGCTTCTTCGTCAGAGTCCGCACCGCCAGGTATTCCAGAATTCTCTCCTTCACCTTCTCCAGGCCGTAGTGGTCTTCATTTAAAATCTTCTCCGCCTGTTTCAGATCCTGGTTGTCCCTGGACACCTTGTTCCAGGGCAGATCCAGCAGAGTCTCAATGTAGGTGCGGAGCACGTTGGCCTCCTGGCTGCCGCTGGGCATGGTCTTGAAGCGGTTGATCTCCTTCTGGATCTTGTCCTTCGTCTCCTTGTCCGCCTTCAGCTGTCCCAGCTGCCGCTCATACTCGTCCCCTTCCGTGTCGGGATTGTCCTCCCCCAGCTCCTCCCGGATCACCCGGAGCTGCTCTCTCAGGATATAATCTCTCTGGTTCTTGTCGATGGCCTGCTTTACCTTCATCTGGAATTCCCGCTTGATCCGCATCACGGAAATCTCATCCATAAGGGCTTTCAGCACCCGCTCGTACCGGTCCGTGGTGTTCATGCTCTCCAGAATTGCCTGGCGGGCCCGGTAATCGAAGGGAAGCTGGGCTGAGATCTCGTCCATGAGATCGTTTAAGTCTGAGATCCCCAGCAGAGAGGGAATCACTTCCTTCGCCGCCCGCTGGTTCTCTTTTCCGTAATCCTCCAGCTTTTCCTTCAGCACTCTGGCCATGGCCTCCGACGTCAGATAATCCAGATTTTCCTTCTCCGGCGGCAGGATCTGGATCTCGCCCATGAGCATGGGTTCCTCGGAATCCAGGCAGAGCAGCTCCGCCCGGAACATTCCCTCCACCATCACCCGGACCACTCCGCCGGGCATTTTCACCAGCTGCTTGACCATGGAGGCCGTTCCTATGGGATAGAGCTGCTCAATGGAGGGATCCTCCACTTCCGGATCCTTCTGAGCCGTCAGGAACACCCTCTGATCTCCCACCATGGCCTTCTCCGCCGCCTTTACCGATTTCTCCCGGCTTACGTCAAAATGTATGGTCATACCTGGAAGAACCGTCAGGCCTCTCAAGGCCACGACGGGCATGACTATGTTCTTTTCTTCCACTCTGTTTCCTCCTCCTGTATCTGATTATGTCCGCAGTTTTGTGTCATACGCAAAATGGGAGCGGCGCTCCCATTTATACGAAATCATCTATGTGATCCGCCGGCTTTGTCGCCCGGCTTACGCAATCTCCCCGGCCCGGTCCTTTTTCAGCCGCTGGCCAATGGTTTTTCTGGGAACCGCCGTGTCCCGGTATACGATCTCCGGCTTTCCCGTCTTGTCCACCACGTCTTTCGTGATGGTGCAGATTCCCACGGAGCTGTCCGAAGGAATCTCATACATCAGATCCATCATCACCGACTCCATGATGGAGCGCAGGCCCCTGGCTCCCGTCTTTCTCTCCACCGCCAGATCGGCGATCCGGTTGATCGCCTCGGGGGTGAATTCCAGCTTCACATCGTCCAGCTCAAACAGCTTCTGGTACTGTTTGGTCAGAGCGTTCTTCGGCTCCGTCAGGATCCGCACCAGGGCGGCACGGTCCAGCAGATTTAAGGAAACGGTGATGGGCACACGGCCGATAAACTCGGGGATCAGACCGAATTTCACCAGATCCTCCGGGAGAACCTGTTTTAACAGCTGGTCGATATCCATCTCATTCCGGTCCATGATCTCCGCGTTAAAGCCGATGGAACTGGTGGAGATTCTTCTCTCCACGATTTTCTCCAGCCCGTCAAAGGCTCCTCCGCAGATAAACAGAATGTTGGTGGTGTCGATCTGAAGGAGCTCCTGGTGGGGATGCTTTCTGCCGCCCTGAGGGGGCACGCTGGCCACGGTGCCTTCCAGGATCTTTAACAGAGCCTGCTGCACGCCCTCGCCGGACACATCCCTGGTGATGGACACGTTTTCTGATTTCTTTGTGATCTTGTCAATCTCGTCGATGTAGATAATGCCGTACTCCGCCCGGCTGATGTCATAGTCGGCGGCCTGGATCAGCTTCAGAAGAATGTTCTCCACGTCCTCACCCACATAGCCGGCCTCGGTCAGAGCCGTGGCGTCGGCGATGGCAAAGGGCACATTCAGGATCTTTGCCAGAGTCTGGGCCAGATAGGTCTTTCCGGAACCGGTGGGACCCAGCATGAGGATATTGCTCTTCTGTACATCCACATCCATATTTTTTCTGGAAGTTACTCGTTTGTAGTGATTGTAAACCGCAACGGAAAGGACCTTCTTGGCCTCGTCCTGGCCGATGACGTACTCATCCAGAAATTCCTTGATCTCCTTGGGCTTCATCAGATTGATGTCGCCCACATCGAATCCGTCATCCTCCTGACCGGCCAGCTCCTCCTCCAGGATCTCCGCGCACAGCTCCACGCACTCGTCGCAGATGTACACGTTTCCGGATCCGGCAATCAGTTTTCTCACCTGATCCTGGGTCTTTCCGCAAAAGGAACAGCGTATCTTGTCGTCTGTCCTGACTGGCATATTTCTACCTCACTTCTCTCTAAATCTAAGATAAGTCCGCCTGCCCGGCTTTCCTTATCTGCTGGTGATCACCCGGTCGATCAGGCCGTAGGCCACAGCCTCCTCCGCCGTCATGTAGTGATCTCTCTCCGTATCTCTGGCGATCACCTCGTAGGGCTGGCCCGTGTTGGCCGCCAGGATCTCATTCAGTTTCCGCTTCGTCTGCAGGATCTTCTCTGCCACGATCTGAATCTCCGTCGCCTGTCCCTGGGCGCCGCCGGAGGGCTGATGGATCATCACCTCCGCATTGGGAAGAGCCAGACGCTTGCCCTTTGCGCCGCCTGCCAGGAGGAAGGCACCCATGCTGGCTGCCATTCCCAGGCAGATGGTGGACACGTCGCACTTGATGTAGTGCATAGTGTCGTAGATGGCCATTCCGGCAGTCACAGATCCGCCCGGGCTGTTGATATAAAGGCTGATGTCCTTGCTGGGATCCTCAGACTCCAGAAACAGCAGCTGGGCCACGATCAGGCTGGCGGACACATCCGTTACCTCCTCGCCCAGAAAAATAATACGGTCTTTTAAAAGCCTGGAATAGATATCGTAGGATCTCTCTCCCCGGCTGGTGGATTCAATGACATAAGGTACCAAACTCATCTTCCATTACCTCCCGTTAAGAGAAAGGGCCGCCACAACCTGTTCCGTCTGCAGCAGCCCGAAAAATACTTATGCTAACTTTGCTTCTGCTACCAGGAAATCTACGGCTTCCTGTACAGCAAGATCTTCCTTCATGTTGGCGATCTCCGCCTCACCCATGTAGCCTTTTAACTTCTCCGGCTCCATCTTGTAGGCTGCTGCCATCTTGCCGATCTCCTCATCAACCTTTTCATCCGTTACCTGGATGTTCTCAGCCTTCACAACTGCCTCCAGCACCAGTCTGGTCTCAATTCTCTTCACCGCCTGGGGACGCATCTGCTCTTTCAGCTTGTCAATGGTCATGCCGGTGTACTGCATGTACTGCTCCAGGGAGATGCCGTGATTCTGCATGTTGCGGGCGTACTCGCTCACCATGTTGTCCAGCTGGGAATCGATCATCGCCTCCGGGATCTCCATGGTGGCGTTCTTCACAACCGCCTCCACAACCCGGTTCTCGTTCTCGGTGGCAGCCTGCTTCTCCTTGCTCTCCGTCAGTTTCTTGCGGATATCTGCCTTGTACTCGTCCAGAGTCTCGAACTCAGAAACCTCGCCGGCAAACTCATCGTTTAACTCCGGAAGCTCTTTGTACTTGATCTCTTTGATCTTTACCTTGAATACTGCGGGCTTTCCTGCCAGCTCTGCAGCGTGATACTCTGCCGGGAAGGTTACGTTGACCTCGCACTCCTCGCCCAGGTTCTTGCCGATCAGCTGATCCTCAAAGGTGTCGATAAAGGTGTGGGAACCGATGGTCAGCGGATAGTCCTCGCTCTTGCCGCCGTCAAATCTCTTGCCGTCCACATAGCCGTCAAAATCGATGACAACCTGGTCGCCGTCCGCTACGGGTCTGTCGTCCACGGTCACCAGTCTGGAGTTCTGCTCCTGAGCTCTCTTTAACTCTTTCTCCACATCCTCATCTGTCACCTCGGCGTTAGCCTTCTCTACCTCCACGCCCTTGTACTGGCCCAGAGTCACTTCCGGCTTCACAGCAACCTCAGCTGTATAGATGAAGTTCTTTCCCTTCTCGATCTGCACCAGGTCGATGGAAGGTCTGGAAACGATATCAAGTCCGCTCTCCTTCGCCGCATCCCCGTAGGTCTGGCCGATCACCTCATTGGCCGCATCCTCGTAGAATACCTCGGAGCCGTACATCTTCTCGATCATAGCCTGGGGCACTTTGCCCTTTCTGAAGCCCGGCACATTGAATCTGTTTTTATTCTTTTTATAGGCATGGCCGATCGCCTCGACAAACTGCTCTGCCGGCACCTCCACCGTCAGCTTTGCCATATTCTTCTCTAATTTTTCTACCTGTAAACTCATCTTGTGGGTTCCTCCTTGAAATATATGTGAACCGCCTTCCTTCCGGGCGTTACACCTCAAGTTCGCATTATATCATACTACTTTAGTAAATATCAATAGGAAATTGCCTTTTTTCGCCAAAATTCCGGATCCAGCCGGGAAGCGGGCTTCCCTTTCATGGTATCCGGAATTCTGCCATTTTATACCTTTTTTCACGATCCGGCTTATACCTGGTCGTACTGGATGGACGCCTTGATCTTCGCCGCGTTCTCCCTGGAATCCAGAAGTCCCAGAAGCTCCAGCCCCAGATCCAGGGCGTAGCCCAGTCCTCTGGCGGTGGTCACCGTCCCGTCGGTCACCACTCCCTGTCTCGTATACTCTGCTCCCTCCAGCTTGTCCTCAAATCCCGGGAAGCAGGTAGCCGTTTTCCCCTTCAGAATTCCCAGTCCGCCCAGGACGGAGGGGCCGGCGCAGATGGCAGCCAGACGTTTTCCCGCCTGGAAGGCCTTCACCAGATTGTCACAGAGGGGCTTGCAGGCGCCCAGATTGGTGGTTCCGGGAAGTCCGCCCGGCAGGAAAAAGGCGTCTGCCCCCTCCCAGTCGGCGCGCCGGTTTGACAGAGAGATCAGAGAGATGGGGAAGATA
>NBJMR02800__coassemble_1607_pt1 | contig 28810 bp, 21 predicted proteins | sample NBJMR02800__metabat2_low_PE_040 | metagenome-assembled genome bin NBJMR02800 | reverse complement strand
TTCCGACCAATAACCAAAATCGCCGCAGACGATTACGTAGTCGCTCTTTCCCATTGTATATTGCTCCGGGAATATCTCCGTGCTGAACCGGCGGTAATCCCCGTGGCAGTCCCCCGTAATGTAAATAGACATGGTGTCTCCTTTATCTTTTCTTCTTATTATACCTCTCGAATCCACATTTGTATTGAATCAGCAGTTTAATTACTGACATCTAAATACCCATATAAAAAGCCGGCCGGTCCCACGAAAATTTCTATAGAACCGACCGGCAGCTTCCCTAAAATCCGTTTCAGATAAATGTCAAAAAATCCACTCGTATTTTCCTGCTTATTTCGATTTGCAATGTCACTGCCATAAAACCGTATATTTCGATTTCAAATGTCAAAAATCCTGAATCTTGTTTCGAATTCTTATGTCAAAAATTCATTTTCGGAAACCCGCATAAAATAAGGCTTTTTCCGGGTATTTCGAATTCTTATGTCAAAAAATCACTCTGTTTGGGAACGCTTATTGCGGATGTAATGTCTATATTTCGAATTCAAATGTCGTTAAACACGGGTAGCACACCAGCCTTCCCCGCGGCCCACCCCGTAGACCAGGCAATCTGCAGGTTGAACCCGCCGGTGACGGCGTCCAGATCCAGCACCTCCCCGGCGAAATACAGGCCGGGCACCAGTTTGGACTCCATGGTGGCGGGATTGATCTCCTTCACGGAGACTCCGCCCTGGGTGATGATGGCCTCGTTGTAGCCCCGCAGCTTCGTCAAAGTAAAGCGGAAATTCTTCATCGCCTCCAGAAGCTGCCGCCGCTCCTGCCTGGTGATCTCGTTGACCCGTTTTTCCGGGTCGATTCCGGAGCGGGCCACCATCACCGGGATCAGCTTGGCCGGCAGAAGGCCGCCCAGGGTATTCTTAAACTGCTTGTTCTGCTGGGCGTCAAATTCCCGCACCAGCCTGGCGTCCAGCTGCTCTTCTGAGAGAGCAGGCTTCAAATCGATGGAGAGGACCAGGGGCTCTTTCCGGATGTATTTGGCTCCGTAACTGCTGGCGGAGAGAAGCACCGGGCCGCTCACCCCGAAGTGGGTAAACAGCATCTCCCCAAATTCCCGGTAAAGCACCTTTTTCCCCCGGTAAACCGTGGCTTCCACGTTCTTTAAGGCCAGTCCCTGCAGCAGCTTCGCGTCCTCCTCTGCCGTCTCAAAGGGAACCAGAGCCGGGGAGAGTTCCGTCACCTTGTGGCCGTTTTCCGCCGCGAAGCGGTATCCGTCCCCGGTGGAGCCGGTGGACGGATAGGACAGGCCGCCGGTGGCCACGATCACCCGGTCAAACCGCTCCTCTCTCCCACCCTTTTTCAGCCGGATGCCGACGCAGCGGCCGTCTTCCGTCAAAAGGCTCTCCACCTCTTCGTGGAGATGGACCTTCACTCCCAGCCGGTCCAGGCAGCGGGAGAAGGCGCGGATCACGTCGGAGGACTTATCCGACACGGGAAATACCCGCTGTCCCCGCTCAATTTTCAGGGGACAGCCTTCTTTTTCCAGAAATCCCATAATATCTTCGTTGGTAAAGCCGTAAAAGCTGCTGTACAAGAACTTTCCGTTGGTGACCACATTCTGGAAAAAGTCCTCCTGGGGACAGGCGTTGGTCACATTGCACCGGCCTTTTCCCGTAATATAGACCTTTTTCCCCAATTTCTCGTTTTTCTCAAACAGATGCACCTCATGGCCGTCCCCGGCGGCGGCCGCCGCAGCCATCATTCCGGCGGCTCCCCCGCCGATAATTCCCACTCTGCTCATGATTTCTCCTTCCATTTCCCGGCGCCCCTCATCCCTGCCCCGGTGTATGTTCAAATATCAAAAAATGTAAAAAAATCCTGCATCGCAGGATTCTCCGCCTGCGGCGGGGCGCTTTAAGCGCCATGTTCCTCTCCGCCTCAGCGCGATCCTGCGCGGAGCGATTTTTATCTCATAGGAACGAAGCTTCCCATGAGATAAAAAAAGATGCCGCTGTCCGGAGCGGATTTCCGTCCCGTCCCATGCGGCATCTCCTCGTCTCTCTTAAATTTCTGAGGTCACGAACACATCGTAAATGGCCCGGATGGCGTCCTCAAAGTCGTCATTCCGAATACCTACAATGATGTTGGACTCGCTGGAACCCTGATCGATCATCTTGATATTGATCCGGGCATGGGCCAGAGCTGCGAACACTCTCGCGGCTGTACCGCGGTTGCCTTTCATTCCCCGGCCTACCACTGCCACCAGAGCCAGATCGGACTCCAGGTCGATGAAATCCGGAGCTACCGCCCGGTGAATTCCGGCAATCACCTGCTGCTCATGAGCCACAAATTCTGTCTGGTGGATAAACACGGTCATGGTGTCAATGCCGGAAGGCATATGCTCAAAGGAAATGCCCTGGTCTTCCAGAACTCCCAGCACCTTTCGGCCAAATCCCACCTCAGAATTCATCATCGCTTTCTCTATGTACATGGAGCAGAAGCCCTTCTTGCCCGCGATTCCCGTGATAATATGACGGGGTTTCCGGCAGGTATTCTCCACAATCAGGGTTCCCTTGTCCTCCGGCCGGTTGGTGTTGCGGATATGAATGGGGATTCCTTCCTTTCTCACCGGGAAAATGGCATCCTCGTGGAGTACGCTGGCCCCCATATAGGACAGCTCTCTCAGCTCCTTGTAGGTCACCGTCTCAATGACCTCCGGATTATCCACGATTCTGGGATCCGCCACCAGGAATCCGGACACGTCCGTCCAGTTCTCGTAGAGATCGGCGTGGATGGCCCGGGCTACAATGGAACCGGTGATATCGGAACCGCCTCTGGAAAAGGTGTGGATCTTTCCGTCCCTTCCGGAGCCGTAAAACCCGGGAATCACCGCCCGCTCCACATGGGCCAGGCGCTCGGACAGCTCCTCGTTGGTCTCCTCTGACAGAAAGTTTCCGTGCTCGTCAAAAAATACCACTTCCGCGGCATCAATGAACGGAATTCCCAGATAGTTGGCCATGAGGATTCCGTTTAAATACTCTCCCCGGGACGCGGCGTACTCTCTGCCAAGCCCGGCTACGAAATTTTCCTCTATGGTCTGAAACTCATGGTCCAGATTTACATTCAGATGCAGACCGTCGATGATCTCCTCGTACCGGTCTCTGATCTTGTCCAGTATCTTCTTATAGCTCTTTCCCTGAGACGCGGCGTCATAGCACTGATAAAGCAGATCCGTCACCTTTTCGTCTTTATCATTTCTCTTTCCGGGAGCAGACGGCACCACATATCTCCGGGCCTTGTCCGCGCGGATGATGTCTGCCACCTTTTTAAACTGCTTAGCGCTGGCCAGGGAACTGCCGCCAAATTTCACGACTATCTTCATTTTCTGCGTTCTCTCCTCAAAATTTTTGGCATATCAGGGGAATCATACTCTATTTTCCCACCCCTGTCAAGTCCGCAGCTTCCTTATTTACAGAGGCTTCTGAGGCTTTCATGGCTTCCAGGGTCTTCTCCAGCAGCTCATCCAGGCTCCAGCCCAGCCGCTCCGCTCCCGTGCGGATCGTATCCCTGGAACAGCCGGCGGCAAACCGCTTGTCCTTAAATTTCTTTTTCAGACTGGACAGCTCCATATCCGTGCAGCTCTTGGACGGGCGCATTTTCGCCGCCGCCCAGATCAGACCGGTGAGCTCATCGCTGGCAAACAGGAAATTTTCCATCTCATCCTCCGGCTCCACATCGGTGCAGGGACCGTATCCGTGGCTGACCACCGCGTGAACCAGCTCCGGCTCCGCGCCGATCTCCGCCAGCAGCTCCGGCGCCTTTTTGCAGTGTTCCTCCGGATATTTTTCAAAATCAATGTCGTGGAGCAGTCCGCACAGCCCCCAGAAATCCGCTTCATCTCCCCGGCCGATCTCCTTCGCGTACCAGCGCATCACCGCCTCCACCGTCAGCCCGTGGAGAATGTGAAACGGCTCCTGATTATATTTCTTCAGCAGATCCAGCGCCTGCTCTCTTGTCACTTTCGTCTCTCTCATCGCATTTGCCCTCTCTTTCCTCATGTCCGTCCAGCCGCCGGAGCAGATCCTCCAGACGGCTTTCTCCGTAGACCTCGATGCCTTCTTTCAGGAAAAGCTCCGCTGTCACGCCATTTCCCCCTGTCAGGGTCCTGGAAAATGTTCCGTCGTAGATGCGCCCGCAGCCGCAGGAAGGACTTTTCTCCTTCAGCACCGCATACCGACATCCGAAATACTTTGCCATCTGCAGGGCCTGGGCGGCTCCTCTCTCGTACTGGGCCGTCACATCCGCCCCGTTTTCCGCAGTCACCCGGTTCCCCTGCCGCTCCGCGGGAGGTCTGGGAGTCGCCAGCCCGCCCAGCTGTTCCGGGCAGGCGGGAATCAGGGCGCACCGTCCCTTCAGCCCGTCCATTTCTCTGCAGGCTTTCTGTTTTCCATCATAGCGGCAGGCCAGCCCCAGCAGGCAGGCGCTCACCAGCACCGGCGTCTTCTCCATATCAGGTCACCTCAATCTTCATCCGTCTATTATACCCGTCTCTTTTCCGTTCCGCAATGGATTTTTCCTACATATATTAAAGATATACTGAAATCAAACAGGAGGTATTTTCATGCCCGAGGCAATTGCCATCACTCCTCTGCATATATTGTATCTGGCCGGCGTGATCGTCATACTCGCCGTTATGATCATGAGAAAAGATACCCCGGCCGTCTGCATCGCGTTCCTCTTCCTTCTGGGCGCAGTGGGACTGGGCAGCATCTCCGGCGGAATCCAGGTGGTATTCAAAGCCATTCTGTACGCCGCGACCCAGTTTATGGAGGTCATCGCCACCATCGCCCTGGTCACCGCCCTGTCCAAATGTCTGACCGATCTGGGCAGCGACTATCTTCTCATGACCCCCATGGCCAGGGTGATGAAGACTCCCGCTCTCACCTGGTGGATCCTGGGTCTGACCATGTTTCTGTTTTCCCTGTTTTTGTGGCCCTCCCCGTCGGTGGCACTGGTGGGCGCCATCATGCTGCCCTTTGCCATACGGGCAGGCCTCAATCCCCTCTGCGCCGCCATGGCCTTAAATCTGTTCGGCCACGGCTTCGCCTTAAGCTACGACCCGGTCATTCAGGGCGCCCCCGCCATCTCCGCCGGAGCTGCCGGCATTTCCACCTCCGCCATTCTGACCGAGGGAAAATACCTGTTCTGGATCATGGGCGTTGTGACGGTACTGGCCGCCTTTTTCTTAAACCGGAAGCAGCTGCCGGCGTCCGGTCAGACGTCCCCGGGCATCCGGCCTGCGGCGGAGGGCGGGGCAGGCGGCGGCATCTCTGCCCGGGGAAACACCCGGCCGGAAGCCTCCGCCCGCCCCGCGCCGGCCGCTGTTCTCCTGGCGGTGCTCACTCCCCTGGTGTTCCTGGCTGATATTATCTTTATGGCTGTCTTTCACCTCAGCGGCGGGGAGGCCACCAGCATTGTGTCCGGAACCGCCGTCCTTCTCATGTGCACCGGCGCCGTCCTGGGCTTTGGGAAGAAATCCCTGGAAAAGATCACGGAATACCTGACAGACGGCTTTCTGTTTGCCGTCCGCATCTTCGCTCCGGTGATGGTCATCGGTGCGTTTTTCTTTCTGGGAGGTGAGGGAATCCAGACCATTATGGGAATCACGGAGACCTCGGGCATCATGAACGACTGGGCCCTGTGGCTCGCCCGCCACGCACCCTTAAACCCCTGCGCCGCCGCATTTCTCCAGCTGGTGGTGGGCGGGCTCACCGGCCTGGACGGCTCCGGTTTTTCCGGTCTGCCCCTCACCGGATCCCTGGCCTCCACCTTCGGCTCCGCCACCGGCGCTTCCGTGCCCGTTCTGGCCGCCCTGGGACAGATCTCTGCCGTGTTTGTGGGCGGCGGCACCATCGTCCCCTGGGGACTGATCCCGGTGGCTGCCATCTGTCAGGTCAGTCCCCTGGAACTGGCTCGGAAAAACCTGCTGCCCGTCTTTCTCGGCTTCGCCGCCGTTTTTCTCTGCGCCTGCTTTATTTTATTCTGAAAGGAGTTTTGCATATGTCTGGCATCGCCGGCTTTTACCATCCGAAAAAAAACTTTATGGAACGGGAAGAATATTACCACAATCAATTAAAACGACTGAACCGCAGCCAGAAAAAGCGGGGCCCTGACGACAGCGGCACGTACCTGTCCGCCCACTGCGGACTCTCCCAGGTCCGGCTGGCCATCTCCGGCCTGGAGCCGTCCCCGGAACATATCCGGGGAGTCAGTCTGGGCCACGAGCCGGCTCTCCTCCGCCTCTCCGGCCGTTCTTTCGCCCTGGTCATGGACGGGGAAATCTACAACCAGGAAGAACTGCTCCCGGAGCTTCAGGAGATTCTCCCCGGCAGCGGACCTTACAGCTGCGGCTCCCTGCTCCTGGCCGGATATATTAAAGAAGGCCCTGACTTTATCAAAAAAGTCAACGGCGTTTTCGCCGCAGCGGTCTATGACCCGGAAGAAAAATCCCTGTTTCTCTTCCGGGACCGACTGGGAATCAAGCCCCTGTTTTACACCAGAGCAGACGGAGATTTTCTCTTTGCCTCCCAGGTATGCGCCCTCCTTTCCTGGCCCGGAGTCCGGGCGGAGCTGGATGAGGAAGGTTTGAACGAAGTCTTTTCCATCGGCCCCGCCAGAACTCCCGGAAAGGCCGTATTCCGGAACATCCGGGAAGTCCTCCCCGGCCATTTTCTGGCCCTGACCCCGGGCGGCCAGCGGGAGATCCCCTACTGGGAGCTGGAGAGCCATCCCCATGAGGACAGCTGCGAGGAGACCGTGGAGAAGACCGGCTTTCTCATCCGGGACGCGGTCCGGCGGCAGCTTTCGGCGGAAGTGCCCGTCTGCACCTTCCTCTCCGGCGGGGTGGATTCCAGCCTGGTGTCCGCCATCTGCGCGGAGGAGCTGAAGAAGAAAAACCGCCGCCTCACCACCTACTCCTTTGAATTTCAGGACAGCGAAAAATACTTTAAAGCCTCCTCCTACCAGCCGTCCCTGGACGCCCCCTATGTGAAGAAAATGGTGGAGTTCCTGGATTCCGACCACACGGTCCTCACCTGCACCTCCAAAGACCAGTACGACGCCCTCTTTGCCTCCGTGGACGCCCACGACCTGCCCAATATGGCGGATGTGGACTCCTCCATGCTCTGGTTCTGCACCCAGGTGGGAGATGAGCGCCGGATCGCCCTCACCGGAGAGTGCGCCGACGAGATTTTCGGCGGCTACCCATGGTTCCACCGTCCGGAGCTCTTCTCCCTGGACACCTTTCCCTGGAGCGCCGACATGGACGCCAGAAAGGTGCTGTTAAAGGACAGCTTCGCCGCCTCCCTGGACATGGACGGATACGTGGAACGGACTTACCGCCAGGCCGTGTCGGAAGTTCCCCTTCTGGAGGAGGAAACCGGGGATGAAAAAAAGCGGCGGATCCTTTTCTATCTGAATCTCCGCTGGGTGATGCAGACTCTGTTAAACCGCATGGACCGGGACGCCGCCGCGGGAAAAATCGGCGCCCGCGTCCCCTTTGCCGACTACCGCATTGTGGAATACCTGTGGAACGTGCCCTGGGAGATGAAATCGAAAAACGGCGTGGTGAAAGGCCTCCTTCGGGAAGCCGGACGGGAACTGCTGCCGGAAGAAATTCTGTTCCGCAGAAAATCTCCCTACCCAAAGACCTACGACACCGGCTATGAAGCCATGCTGGCCGCCGGAATACGGCGGATTCTGGACGACAGCTCCGCTCCCATCCTCCCCTTCCTGGACCGGAAAAAGACGGAAGCCTTCCTCACCAGCCCGGCCGATTACGGCCGTCCCTGGTACGGACAGCTCATGGCCGCTCCCCAGATGATGGCCTACATGCTTCAGCTCAATGACTGGATGAAAAAATACCGCGTCACTCTGGTCTGACCGGTCTGGCTCAGCCAGTCCGGCCGGACTGGTCCGGCCTGCCCTTCCCCGCCGGATCTTTATCCAAAAAGCGCCCCGCCGGACCCGGGTCATCCCGTCCGGCGGAGCGCTTTTTCAAATCATATTCCGCTTGTAAATGGCAAATTTGTCTGCCAGCAGAAGCCAGTTCACCCGGAACATCCTCATAATCTGCCAGTATCCCGCTCCCGCCAGGCCGTAGTCCTCCACCACCTGGAGCTTGGCCTGGATGCTTCTGGCGTCCTCAAACCACACCACATGGCTGACGCCGTCCGCCTGATAGTGGAAATAGGGAGCCTGGGAGGTTTCGTCGTAAAAGATTTCCGCCCCTTTTTCCGCCGCCAGACGCACCGCCTCCACATTTCCGATGCTTCGGGCCGTTGTCTCTCCCTGGCGGAAGGGGAGGGGCCAGTCATAGCCGTAATTGGGAATCCCCAGCAGCAGTTTTTCCCTGGGAATCCGGCTCACGGCGTAATCCACCACCCGTCTCACCAGATTGACCGGCGCCACCGCCATGGGCTGTCCCCGGCTGTAGCCCCACTCATAGGTCATGAGAAGGGCCTGGTCCGCCGCCTCCCCCAAAAGCCGGTAATCCGTCCCCTCGTAGAGGGCCCCCGGCTGGTCGTCCCTGGTCTTCGGGGCCAGGGTGACGGAAACGGGATATCCCAGCCCGCCCATCACTTCCCGCATCTTCCACACAAAATCCACAAAGGCCTGGGCGTCGTCCTCCTTCGCGTACTCAAAATCCACATCCACCCCCTGAAAGCCTTTTTCCAGCACCACATCCTCCACCTGGCGGATGATCTCATTCTGGGCCGTCTCATTGTTGAGAAACCAGGACAGCAGATCCCGGTCAAAACTTCCGTTTTCATCCAGGGATGCCAGCACCAGCACGGGGCTACCGCCCAGGGCCTGCACCTCCTCCAGCATCCGGTCGTCCGGAGTATCCGGCCCGATGAGTCTGGCCTGCTGGTCAAACCGGTAGGAGAATACGTACACATCCGTCAGATAGGCCATGGTCTCCTCCAGAATCTCCGTCCGGATAAAGGGATAGGCGTATCCTATGGAGATCACCGGCTCCCTTTTTCCATCCCCGTCTCCGGAGCGGATGAGCAGAGCCTGCCCCACCACCAGGGGAACGTCTTCTTCCAGCTGGTTATCCCACATGAGCTGCTCTAAGGGAATCCGGAATTTTCTGGCAATCGCCCACGCCGTATCCCCGGAGCGGACCACATAAATTTCCATACCATCTTCTCCTTGTTCTGTCATAATACCTTATGAACCTGGCCGCCGGTTCATTCCTGCCAATCTTTTCCGGGATCGTAAGAATATAGACATCTATTTGTAATTGACTGGAAATTATGAAAATGCTACTATAAAGACAGAAAAATATTGCGCACTGCGCGAAGGAGGATGTATATGAAAAAGTACCATTTCTGGAGGAAGCTCATGACCGCTTCCCTCCTGTTGGCGCTTCTCTCAGCGCCCTCTGTCCAGGCAGCTGAGACGCGAAAACCCATTGAGAAGGTCAATTTGTACGTGGACGGCGACCGAAACGACGGCTGGAATGAAGATATCACCCTGAAGCTGTCCACCCCGGACAGCGAATATGGAGTGGGTGACTGGTATCTGAGCAATTCCAACACCGCCTCCGTCCCCATTTTTAAGGTGGAGCTTTACGCGAAAAACGGTTATTATTTTGACTCCGTCTCCTCAGACGACGTGGCGCTGTCCGGTCTGGAAGCCCGCTGCACCGGACGAAGCACAAAGGACGACAAGGAAACCCTGATCCTCACCTTAAAGATCGAGGGCCTGGAGGTGGATCTGGACAACGGCGGAGACGCGGAGCTGGACGACGACGGCTACGGGACCTGGGACGCCATTCCCGGCGCTCACCACTACGAGGTTCGCTTATACCGCAATGACAAATCCTTCAGCTCCATAAAAAGCACGTCGGACACCTCCTACGATTTCAGCTCCCTGATCACCCGCTCCGGCGACTATTATTTCCGGGTGCGGGCCGTGGGATCCAGCTCCTCCGACAAGGGAGAATGGATCGATTCCGACTCCTGCTATTTTGATGACCCCTTAAGCTATGACTACGACCACTACTCCGGCATCACCTATCCGGGATCTTCCAACTACACCTGGGTTCCCTCAGGAACGGAATGGTTTCTTCAGCTTCCCGGCGGTTCCTACGCCGTAAACTCCTGGCAGTATGTGGACAGCAACTGGTTCTACTTTGACGCCTCCGGCCGGATGGTTACCGGATGGTTTTACGATGGCTCCAACTGGTACTATTTAAATCCCGTCAGCGACGGCACCAGGGGCGCCATGAAGACCGGCTGGATCCAGGACGGCGGCCGCTGGTACTATTTGAACACCGTCAGTGACGGCACCAGAGGGGCCATGAAGACCGGCTGGATCAGCGTCTACGGAAAAGAGTACTACTTAAATCCCGTCAGCGACGGCACCAGAGGGGCTCTGTATGTGAACTGCATCACCCCCGACGGCAAGCGGGTGGGCCCGGACGGAGCCAGAGTGTACTGATTCAGACCACTCAGCAAAAAGAGGGTATCCCAAAAGTCAATGCGACTTGAGGGATACCCTCTTTTTATTTTTCTCAGTCTGCAAACTTATCTGCAAAGTTCCTCAAACACTGCCAGCAGGTAATTGTACACCCGGCGGAAGGATTCCAGATTCAGGCTCTCCTCCGGCGTATGGGCCTCTCTCGCCCAGGGAGCGATGACCATGATATCCAGATCCGGGATCTTGCTCTTAAACTCTCCGCACTCCAGGCCGCCGTGAGTCGCCTGGAATTCCATCTTCTCCCCGTACATCTTCTCATAAACGTCCGCACACAGCGCACGCAGCTTGGAATTGGCGTCGTACTTCCAGCCGCCGAATCCGGTGCCCTTCACCGCCTCAAAGCCGGTCAGAGCCGCCAACGCCTCCATCTCCGCGGATACAGCGGCCTTTAAGCCGTCCTCGGAGCTGCGGATGCAGTCGCAAATGTCGATGGTGTCACCGTCCATGGTGAGAATTCCCACGTTGCTGGAGCAGACCACCAGATCTTTAATCTCCTGGCTCATGGAGCGGATGCCGTCAGGAAGGAGCTGCAGGAAGGTGATCAGGGCTTTGGAGTCCTCCGCCGTCATCACCCGATCCGTCTCCGTCTTCTCCCAGGAGAAGGCAAATCCCGGATCGCTGACGGAAAGCTCGCCCTTGATCTCAGCGGCGATCTTCTCTCCTATCTGTCCGGCCTCATCAGCTTTTCCGGCGGGAACCACGATCACCGCGTCCGCCTCGCTGACGATGGCATTCATCTTCGCGCCGCCGATGAAGGAGGCCAGGGCCACAGGCATCTCCCGGCTCACTGCCGCCAGGATTCTGGCCATCAGCTTCAGGCCGTTTCCTCTTCCCAGGTGCATCACGCCTGCGGAATGGCCGCCCAATAGGCCGCGGATGGAGAAGGCGAGAGCCTCTCCCTCAGCCTTCTCCCAGGCGGGGGTGCGGCGGAAATTATACACCTGGCCTCCGGCGCAGGACACGACAGACACGTTCTCCGACGCCGTGCCGCCGTCCATATTGATCAGGCGGCGGGCAGAAATCTTATCCGCGTCGATCTCCATGGCTCCCAGCAGGCCGATCTCCTCCATGCTGGTAAACACGCACTCCAGGGGCGGATGAACGTAATCCTCCTTCGCCAGGAAAGCCAGCATATAAGCACAGGCCATGCCGTCATCTGCTCCCAGGGTGGTTCCCTTCGCTGTCAGCCAGCCGTCTTTGATCTCCAGCTGAATGGGATCCTTGGTGAAATCATGCTCCACCTCCGGCAGCTTGACGCAGACCATATCCGTATGGCCCTGAAGCATTAAGGGGGGAACATTCTCACAGCCCTTGGAACCCGGCTTCTTCACAATTACATTGTGAACTTTATCTCTGTAATATTCCAGACCGTGGGCTTTCGCAAACTCACAGATATAATCCGCCACGGCTCCCTCATTTCCCGAACCTCTGGGAATGGCGGAAAGCTCTTCAAAATACTGAAGGGCGTCGGCAGGTTCATAGCCTTTTGTCACATAATCCATGTTGAATACCTCCTTTTTCCCCGTATTTTGCGGAGAATCATCATATGTCACCCATTATAGCAGGTTTTTTCCCCGGTCACAACAGAAATATTCAGACTATTTATCATTTTCTTTCCTTTTCTCAACGGAAAATCCGCCGAGACGGTACACAGTGCCGGAGGCCTCACAGTCTCCCTCCAGGCGCAGATATCCCCCGGTTTTCTCCCCGTCATGTCCGCAGTCTGCATACACTCTGGAGGAGAACACCTGCTCCCCGCCGTTGACGAAGATCTCCAGGGAGGAGACGTCGGAAAAGATCTGCAGCTTTTCCAGCTTTCCCAGAGCCCCGTGCCGCCTGGTGCGGCCAAAGCCGCCCTCTTCCATGGAAAGGGTTAAAACCCCGTCCTCCCAGGTCAGAGAGGTCCCTCGGCGCAGCTGAAGGCTCATGGAACGGCAGTCAGAAAACTGGAGCTCTGCCTCAAACACCGGTCCCAGCTCTCTCCTCAGCATCTCTCCGGCGCTGTTGAAAGATTCCGCCCGCTCAAAGGACCACTGCTGCCTTCTCAGGCCTTTCAGCTCCTCCAGAGGCGTTTGAATCAGTCTGCCCTCCTTTATGCGGAGCTGTCTGGGAAGGGTCAGGGCGTGCTGCCACCCGTCTTTTTCCGTGGGATTGGTGTAATCCGCCTCGGGAATCCCCATCCAGCCGATCAGGATCCGCCGTCCCCTCTCGTCCTCAAAGGACTGAGGCGCGTAAAAATCAAAGCCCCGGTCCACGGAGTGATAAACCTCCTCTTCCCTCACGGAAAACTCTCCTGTCCGGAAATCTCCGTCCACCTTCATGAAGACGCACTGGTGGACATTTTCATAATTCAGGCCCGCTTTCGGAACCCCCTGGGGACAGCAGATCAGGCAGAGCTGTCCGTCCAGGAAAAACAGATCCGGGCACTCCCACATATAGCCCAGAGGAGTTTTCGTGCGGATTCTGGAAAAATACTCCCAGTTTCTCAGATCCTCCGAGCGGTAGAGAAGCACCAGGCCATGGCTCTCCAGATCCCTGGCCCCCAGGGCCATATAGTAACATCCGTCATGCTTTAAAATCTTCGGATCACGCACATGGCAGCTGATGTCCGCCGGGTAGTCCGCCGTGGTCATGAGCAGCTGTTTTGCCGAAAAATGCTCTCCGTCCCTGCTGTCCACCCTCACCGTGTTGCTTCCCCGGCCAGCGGTGATATAGTCATAGTCCGGCCGGTCAAAATATTTTACATTTCCCGTGTAAAAAAAGTGGGCGGTGCCGTTCTCCACGAACGCGGAACCGGAATATACCCCATGGGCGTCAAAATCCTGATCGGGAAACAGCACCGGTCCCCAGTTCTCGTAATGGATAAAATCCCTGGTGGTGCAGTGGTTCCACAGCTTCAGCAGGCCCTCCGCGTCAAAGGGATCGTACTGATAATAAATGTGGTAGACGCCGTCAAGCTCCATCAGCCCGTTGGGATCATTGAGCCAGCCGGTCTCCGGCATCAGGTGGTAGGCGAGGCGGTGCTCCTCCCGGCCGACCGCTTCCCTCAGGCCTTCATTTTCCTTATACCACTCCTCATAATCCTCCCGCGTCACCTTGTGATATTTCTCTATTTTCATAAACGTCCTCTCCGGGCGGGAAACCGCTCCCGCCCTGACAAAGTTTTCATCCAGATTTCAGGATTTCTGTCCACGTCAGCGGACCACTGCCGCTGCCTTGTCCCCAACTTTCGCATTCTCTGCCTCGAACACCTTCACAGAAGCGTTCTCCAGTTCCGGGAAGATCATCATGGTCTGGGGATTGTAGCCGGCCGCCCGGATCTTATCCAGATCCGCCCGGATCAGCACATCTCCCGCCGCCACCCGGTCTCCCTGCTTCACCAGGGCCTCAAAACCGTCTCCGTCCATCTTCACCGTGTCAATTCCCACATGAATCAGAACCTCTGTTCCCTGATCAGTGGTCAGGCCCACTGCATGGCCGGTGGGGAAGATCATGCTCACTGTGCCGTCACAGGGCGCGCAGATGGTTCCATCCGCAGGATCCACCGCGATGCCGTCCCCCATGGCCTTTGCCGCAAACGCCTCATCGGCGGATTTTGTCACCGGCATCACCTTTCCGGCCGCCGGAGCAAAGAACAGCTCCTCGGAGGTTCCGGTCACAGCGGGAGTCTCCTTCTTCGCTTTCTTTCCGGTTCCGGCTTCCGCCTCCTCCAGATGATACTTCTTCCAGAAGAACACGGTGAGCAGGAAGGAAACCGCCATGGACAGCACCAGGCCGATGGCGAAATCCAGGTAATGGTCCGGCTTCATGGAAATAAATCCGGGAAGTCCAGCGGCACCCAGGGCCTGGGCCAGAGTCTTGGTGGCTGCCAGGTATGCGCTTCCCACTGCCGATCCGATGATGGCCGCGTAGAAGGGGTATTTTAATTTCAGAGTTACACCGAACATAGCCGGCTCCGTGATTCCCAGAAGAGCGGAAATACCGGAGGCGGAGCAGATGGATTTCATCTTCTCATTCTTTGTGAGCGCCAGAACCGCCAGCACTGCCGCGCCCTGAGCCACATTGTTCATGCTGGCTGTGGAGAAGATAAAGCTTCCTCCCGTGTTGGCGCTGTCCGCGATCAGCTGGGTCTCAATGGCGATAAAGCTGTGGTGCATGCCCGTCAGGGTAATGGGAGCGTACACCAGGCCGAAGATGGCTCCGCCCACAGCTCCCAGAGTGTTGTACATCCAGGTGATGCCTGCCGCCAGCAGATTTCCCGCCTCTCTCATCACCGGTCCCACAATGGTGAAGGTGAGGAAAGAGGTAACCAGGATGGAGATCAGCGGCGTGGTCAGGTTGTCCAGCCAGGAAGGCGTCACCCGGTGCAGACGTTTTTCAATATTGGCCAGAATCCAGGACACAGCCAGCACGGGAAGAACCGTTCCCTGATAACCGATGGCTGCAATGTGAAGTCCAAAAATATTCCACACGGGAGGTTCTCCCACGCCGATCTGGTACGCGCTCATCAGGTCGGGATGAACCATGATCATGCCCATGGCCGCTCCCAGGAAGGGATTGCCGCCAAACTGCTTCGCCGCGCTGAATCCGATGAGCACCGGCAGAAAAGTAAAGGGGGCGCTGGAAAACAGATTGATGGCCGTAGCCAGTCCCTCCCACTGGGGATAGAGGCTGATGATGGACTGGCCATGGATCAGGTTGGATGTCAGCACGTTGTAAAGGCCCATGAGAAGACCTCCGGCCACAATGGCGGGAATGATGGGCACAAAAATATCGCTGAGCATTTTCACAAACCGCTGCAGCACATTTCCCTTTTTCTCCTCTGTCTCCGCCTCCGGCTGGCTCTCATCCAGGCTGCCCAGCTGCTTCTGCACCTCGTCGCAGACCATATTCACCGTACCGGAACCAAAAATGATCTGAAACTGAGTCTGACTTAAAAAGACTCCTTTGACTCCTTCCACATCGCTCAAGGCCTCCTCGTTCCGCAGGCTGTTGTCCTTCAGCTGCAGGCGCAGGCGGGTGGCACAGTGAGTCACCGAACGGATATTGTTTTTTCCGCCCACATATTTGATGACTTCTTCCGCAATTTTTGCGTAATCCATATTCGCTCCTCCTCTGACTTTCTTATTTTCCGGTCTTTTTATGGTATCGGTTCCATATGCTCATATTAGTCTTTTTCAGCATAAAAGTCAATATTTTTATGGCACCGGTTCCCTATTTTGGCTTACAAAAATCAGGCCTGATTTTTGTGAATTTTTCACAAAGAGGCCTGATTCTTTTTCATCTTACGGCCGCCGCACGCTTCCTCCCTCTATGAGCTGGAAACTCACCACCTGCTTCTTGGGCACCGGTTCCCTGCGGATACATTTTAACAGTGTCTCCGCTCCCAGATACCCCACCGCGTAAGAGTCAAATTTCACGGTAGTCAGCTGAGGCGTCAGCAGAGTGCTCTCGTCGTAGCCGCCGAACCCTGCCACTGACACATCCTCCGGAATGGACAGACCGCGTTCATGGAGTATGCGGTAGGCGCCGAAAGCCAGCCGGTCCGTGGCGCAGATAATGGCGTCCGCTCCCCCTTCCGCCAGAAGCTGTCCCGTCATATTCTGACCGCTCTCATAGCTGTAGTCTCCCGTGAGCACCCGGATGGAGTCCACCCCGCAGCTTTTTAATCCGTCCAGCACGCCCCTCTTTCTCACCACGCCCACGGCCCGGTCTTCCTCCGTCACTCCCAGGTAGGCGGCCCGCCGGGGATGGATCTCCCCCACGTATTTTCCCATGGCAAAACCGGCCTCATAGTCATCATCCACCACGGAGATGCCTTCCGGATATTCCTGGGCCAGAACCACCACCGGCACAGGACTGTTCCCGAGCAGTTCCCGGTGTTCCTCCACGATGGAAATGGAACTGATCAGGATCCCGTCCACGTTCAGACTCATGAGTCGGCGGATATTGGCCAGCTCCAGCTGGATCTGATGGTCGGAATTTTTGATCAGGGTCTCATACCCCTCCTCCCGCAGATACCGGTCAATGCTGGTGATCACCCGACCGCTGATCGTGGAGTTGAGGGAGGGCACCACCACGCCCACCACGCCGCTCTCCCTGGCCTTCAGCCGGGCAAAGGCGTTGGGGCTGTATCCGTTGGCCTCCGCCGCCTTCCGGATTTTCTCCCTGGTCTCCTCCTTCACATAGCCCCCGTTGAAATACCGGGAGACGGTGCTCTTTGTCACCCCGGCCATCTGCGCGATATCCGCCATGGTCACCTTTCCTGCCATGCCACACTCTCCTTTTCTTCACGAACCGCCGGGCTGTCCTGCCTCCCGCCCGGCCGGACCGCTGTCTTCCCCCGTTCCGGCACCGGTTCCTCACATATTAGCTCCAGTATACCACATTTTCTCCATTCCTGAACCGCTTTTTTGGGAATTCTTCCCATTCCTGGAATCCGGAGCGAAAACACTTGCAGGAAATGTCCATTAATCCTATAATCAAATCGTACCGACAAATTATTACAGAATCAAACAAAGGAGTGACTTATGCTTACAAGAGCTAATCGGAAAACCGGTCTTCGGGCGGCTTTCCTGGCCTTTCTGCTGCTGGCATGGATCGGCTTTTGCCCTGGCATTTCCCCCTCTGCCGCTACCGTTCGAACTCCCACGGCGTCCGGTCAGACTACCTACGGCAACAGCCTGGTGACCATAGACGCATCCAACAGTTCCGAGGGTTATGTGATGGTCCGCTACACCGGCCGGAATCCGAAGATCAAGGTGCAGATTTCCAAAGACGGTGTGGAAACTTATACTTACAACCTGAACTCTTCCGGAAATTATGAGGTATTTCCTCTCTCCGAGGGGAACGGCAGCTATACCATCAAAGTATTTGAAAACATCAGCGGAAATCAGTACTCCCAGGCTTTCAGCCAGACGATCTCCGTCCAGCTGGCCAATGAGCTGTCCCCCTTCCTCTATCCCAACCAGTTCTGCAGCTACACCGCCTCATCGGCGGCGGCTTCCCTGGCGGATGAGCTGACGAAAAACTCGTCGGACGAGCTCTCCAAGGTGGCGGATATCTACAACTGGGTCATCAACAATATTTCCTATGACAACGATCTGGCCGCCACTGTCACCAGCGGCTATCTGCCGGACGTGGATACGGTGCTGGCAAAGAAAAAGGGAATCTGCTTTGACTACGCCGCGGTGATGACCTCCATGCTCCGCATGGAAGACGTCCCCACCAAACTGGTGGTGGGCTACGCCGGTTCCGCCTACCACGCCTGGATCTCCGTCTACACGAAAGAAAACGGCTGGATCGACAACATTATCTACTTTGACGGAAATACCTGGAAGCTGATGGATCCCACCTTTGCCTCCAACGGGCATCAGAGCGAGGCCATTATGAAATACATCGGCGACGGCAGCAATTACCGGACCAGATTTACCTATTAATATATGAAAGATGAGGAATCAGTCATGTCAAAAAAAACTACTACCCTTCAGGGCCTGGCCCTTTCCCGCTTCTGCCGGCAGCTCTTCATTCTGCAGGACGCCGGAGTTTCCCTCTCAGGGGGCATGGAAGCCATGGCGGAGGACGCGGAAAATGAAGAGGAGAAAAAACGACTTCTCTCCATGGCAGAAGCGCTCAGTTCCGGGGACTCTCTCAGCAGCGCCATGGAACAGGCGGGATGCTTTCCTGACTACGCCATTTCCACCGTCCGTCTGGGAGAAAGCACAGGAAACCAGGCGTCCTGCATGGAAGGCCTGGCAGATCATTACGAACAGGAGTATTATCTCACGGAAAGTCTGCGCCGGGCTGTCACCTATCCGGCGGTCATGGTAACCGTGCTGCTGCTCATCCTGTATATACTGTTTTCCCAGGTGATGCCGGTGTTTACCTCCGTCTATGAATCTCTGGGCACCGCCGTTCCCGCCGTCACCCAGGCTGCCATGAAAATCGGCGCAGTCCTTTCCACAGTTTTTCTGATCCTGACCGCCATCCTTGTAGTGGCTGTGGCGTTTGCTGTTCTGCTCAGCCGGTTCGGCTCCCAGCCTGCCTGGATCCGTTCCGCTTACCAGTGGCTGAACGCCCATTCCCAGGCCTTAAAAGCGGCTTCGCTCCGCCGGATCTGCTCCGCAGTGTCCATGGGGCTGAAGAGCAGCCTGCCCACAGAAGAATGCGTGGATATGGCCGCCGGCCTGATTTCCGACGCTGGGTTAAAGGCAAAGCTTCAAGCCGTCCGCCAGGATGTATCCGACGGGGCCAGCTTTTACGAGGCTGTGAAAACAGCCGGTATTTTTGACGGATTTGATCTGCAGATGCTGCGCACCGGCAGCCACGCCGGAAAACTGGAGGAAACTCTGGACTCTCTGGCTTCTGATTACGCTCAAAAATCCCAGGATTTCATCGAGGGAATGCTCTCTAAAATAGAACCCGCCGTGGTCGCGGCCCTGGCCCTGGCTGTACTTCTGGTGCTTCTGGCAGTCATGGTTCCCCTTGCGGGAATTTTAACAACGATCGGAGTGTAATTTATGCTGCATATGGAACCTGTAAAAAAGAAACATTCTCTGCCCGGCATGCTCCTCTCTTCCCTGATCACTCTGGCTGTGCTGGCCGCCTTCTTCTTTCTGACCCGCGGCCTCTTTGATCGGACGGAGGATGAGGAACTGAGGATCCTGGAGGACGCCATCCGGCGGGCCAGCGTCCAGTGCTATGCCATTGAGGGCCGCTATCCTCCCAGCGTGGAATATCTGGAGGAACATTATGGAATCGTGGTGGATACCGACCGATACGCCGTATTCTATGACGGATTCGCGTCCAATCTCATGCCTGACATCACCGTGATTCCCCTGGAAAAGGAGGAGAGCAGCCTATGAGCAGAACAGAACCATCATCCGGCTCCGGAAGCCAGTCTCTGTTTGGGGACATCACCTCCCTGTTTTCCCTGGTCCTCTTTCTCGTGTTTGTGACCTGCGCCCTGTTTACCGTCACCATCGGAAGCCGGGTCTACGCCGGCATTCAGGAAAAGAATGACCGCATTTTCTACGAAGACACCTCCGTGTCCTACATAAAAAACAAGATCCGGCAGGCGGACCGGGCCGGCCAGATCTCCGTGAGGGAGATGGAAGGAACTTCTGTGCTGTGCATCACAGACCTGGAAAATTCCTATGAAGATGTCACCTATGAAACTTTTATCTACACCAGAGACGGATGGCTGATGGAACTTTTCACCTCTTCCGACAGCGGGCTGACTTTAGGGGACGGCATCCCGGTGATGGAATGTTCCCAGGCGGAATTTGAGATCCAGACCCCGGATGCCGGGCGGCCGGATCTGAGGCTTCTTCAGCTTACGCTAGGCGGCAGATCGTCGGTCATCCGTCTCATGAGCACCGGAGAAGGAGGACAGCCATGAAAAACTCGAACAATCGGACTGCGGGACGGTTATTTTTCCGTTCTTACAACCTTCTCGTAGAGCTGGCATTCATCTGCGGCTGCTTTATCTTCTCCGCCTGCGTCTTCGTGCTGGTGTTTGTGAAAGCCGGCCAGATAAGCGCCCGCTCAGAGGATCTCTCCGCCGCGGTCATCGCCGCTCAGAATCTGGCGGAAAGCGTTCTCCCGGAAAACGGGGAAATGCCCGACGGAGAACAAATCAGGGAGATTTACTTTGACAGAAACTGGAATCCCATTCCCCAGACGGGAGATGTACTCCCCTCCCATGTCCACGCCTCCGCCGCAGTCACGGAAACCTGGAATGACGGTCTGGTTCACATTGAAGTGGTCGTCACCGGCTCCGGGGGAGAGGAAGAACTCTTCCGCCTGACCGCCGACCGGGATTTCAGTTAGGAGCAGATTATGAAGCAGAATACAAGCAGAAATTTTATCGGAATCACTTCCATCATATTTATTTTTATCGTGCTGTGTCTGTCCGTGTTCGCCCTGCTGAGCGTCAATTCCGCCAGGCAGAGCCTGGCCTCCGTCCAGCGAAGCGCCGACGCGGTCACCCGGTATTACGCCGCGGACTCCAGCGCCCAGCTCTGGATCCACCAGGTGAAGGCAGAAGGCCCCGCCGGGGAGGACGTGCTGGAGAGAGAGTTTCCCATCTCCGACAGCCAGACTCTCAGGGTCGCCCTGGACGGAGCCACCTTTGAAATTCTCTCTTACCAGGTGGTAAACAATGAAGTGCTGGAGATTGACGACAGCCTGCAGGTATGGCAGGGAGAAACGGAGGAATTGAAATGAGTGAGGAACAAAGGCAAAATGAAAACTGCTGCGAACAGCTGCGGGATCTTCTGACATCCGCCGTCCGTCAGGATGCTTCTGACATCTTCCTGATCCCCGGCATGCCCGCGGCCTTTAAAATTCACGGACAGATCCATTCTGTGGACGGGCGGAAGCTCACTCCCGCCGATACCCACAGCTATGTAAACACCATCTACCATCATTTCACCGACGGGCGGAGCATGGAGCGGGTGTTGAAAACCGGAGACGACGATTTTTCTTTCGCTGTGGACAAACTCTCCCGCTTCCGGGCCAGCATTTTAAAACAGAGAGGTTCTCTGGCGGCTGTGATCCGTGTGGTTCAGTTTGATCTGCCGTCCCCCGAGTCCCTTCACATCCCGGAGAGCATTATAAATCTCTCCCAGTTCACAAAGGGGCTGGTGCTGGTGACCGGGCCGGCGGGAAGCGGTAAATCTACCACTCTGGCCTGCATCATCGACCGGATCAACCACACCAGAAACGCTCATGTGATCACTCTGGAAGACCCTATTGAGTTTCTTCACCGTCACGACAAATCGGTGGTGACCCAGCGAGAGATCGGCCTGGACACAGACAGCTATGTAAACGGCCTTCGGGCGGCTCTGCGCCAGGCGCCGGATGTGATTCTTTTAGGGGAAATGAGAGACTATGAGACCATCCGCATCGCCATGACGGCGGCGGAGACCGGCCATCTGGTCATTTCCACCCTTCACACCACGGGAGCGGCCAATACCGTCGACCGGATCATCGATATTTTCCCGGCAAACGCCCAGCAGCAGATCCGGGTACAGCTGTCCATGGTCCTTCAGGCGGTGGTTTCCCAACAGCTGGTCCCCACCACTGACGGCAGCCAGATTCCCGCTTTCGAGCTGATGTTTGCCAATAAGGCCATCCGCAATCTGATCCGGGAATCCAAGATTCATCAGATCGACAATGTGATCTCCTCCGGATCCTCCTCCGGCATGATCAGTATGGACAACAGCCTTGCGGCGCTGTGGAAACAGGGCCTTATCACCAGCGATACCGCTCTCACCTACTGCCAGGAAAGCGAGCAGATGAAAGGAAAGCTGCGGAGGTAAAAATCTCTCAATCAAGATCGGATAAGGAAAGCATGGCGGACGCTTACCGGGCGTGCCGCGCAAAAAAACAGCCCCCTGCGGACAATCCCATCTGCAGAGGGCTGTTTCTGTTTCTATTTCTCTTTACTCCCGGACCCATACACCATATACTGGTTCTTTCCCTTTCGTTTCGCCTCGTACAGGGCCTGATCCGCCTTGCCCAGCAGCGTCCGGAAATCCCGGCCATCGTCCGGATAATAGGACGCTCCGATGCTGGAAGTCATATAAATCGTGATATTGCCACTGCGGTACGGCTCCCGGAACATGGCGCACAACTGATCCAGACGGGTGTTTAAGATCTCCCGGCTGACGGAACTGACAAATATCACATACTCATCGCCGCCGTACCGGGCCACCACATCCGTCCTCCGGAACACTCCCAGAATCTTCTGGGCGATGAAACACAGAATCTCATCTCCCACCAGGTGACCGTATTTATCGTTGATTTCCTTGAAGTTGTCCACATCGATGAAGATCAGGGCTCCCCGGTCCAGCCCATCGGCGCCATGGACAGGCGTCTCCAGCTGCCTGCCGACCCACCGTTCGAAGAACGAACGGTTATAAAGTCCGGTCAGCTCATCCCGGTCCGCCTTTTCCTTCCACTTATCCAGCTCCGCGCGCCACTCTCCCATGTTGCTCAGAACACCGGTGACCACGCTCTCCCCGCCGGAGACGCCGCTGTCCCGGTTGACGTAAAGCTCCAGCCACTCATACCGTTCCTCGCCCACCAGAAACCGCAGTGTGTTCTCCACCCAGGCAGCTCCCTGTTTTTCCGCGTTTAACATATGGAGAAAGGTTTTCCGGTCATCTTTGTGGACAAAATCGGAAGACTTAAACCAGTCCATGGCATTGCTGATGGCATACTGTCTCTTCTGCGCCGGAGAAAACAGGGCGGAGAAAATCACCCGGTCCTCCTCCGGAAAATACAGAAAGGTCATAATCTCCTTCGGCGGTTCCTCGCTGCTCTGCAGCTGCTCCACCTCATTCTCCGCATTGCGCTGGTCTTCGGAGACCTCCACCGTTCCCAGAGTCGATCCATCGTAAGCCTTCCGCTCAAATTCCTCCACCGGCATGGGCTCAAAAAACACATATCCCTGGATGGTATCGCACACCGACTGACGCAGGTATTCCGCCTGGGAGGTGCTGTCAATTCCCTCAGCCACCGTGCTGATATGGAGCTGCTCCGCCAGGCGGAGAATGGTCTCCACAATATTTCTGCCCCGCTGGTTATTATTTTTGCCCACAAAAAAGCTGCGGTCCAGCTTGATCACGTCCACATTCAGGTCATTTAGCAGTCCCAAGGATGAGTAGCCGGTTCCAAAATCATCCAGAGAGCAGGTAAAGCCAGCCTCGTGGATCTGATCGATGATCTCCCGGGCCCTCTCCGGATTTTCCAGGAAAATGCTCTCCGTCAGCTCCAGCTCAATCCACCGGCAGTCCACATTCTCATAGCCGCATACACTGGCGCAGCTCCGGATAAAATTAGGGTCGTCGAAGTTCTGCCTGGAAATATTCACGGAAATCCGGCAGAGCTCTCTCCCCTCCTGCTTCCACCGGCGCAGAATCCGGCACACCTCCGTGAACACGAAGGAGTCCATCCGGCTGATCCGCCGGTATTTCTCAAATACGGGCACAAAGATGGCGGGGGAGAGCATGCCTTTCTGCGGATGGTTCCAGCGGATCAGGGCCTCCGCCCCCTCCACCTGCATCCGTTCCAGATTGACCTTCGGCTGAAGATATACCTGAAACTCCCTGTTCTCTAAAGCCTTCTCCAGGCCGTCCACCAGCTCCTTTTCCTCCATCATGGTTATTCCGTAGCTTCCGTCGTAGAACACACACTGGCCGGCGGATCGGCCGTTTAGGCTCTTTCTGGCAATGTTGGCCTTTTCCTCCATTCCGGACACATCCGTCTCCCCCGGCTCCGGCACATAGGCGCCGAACCTCAGCTCCAGATAATAGGGATCCTGGCGGCTGTCGTTGAAGCTGTTGATCTCATTCCGCATTCCCCGCAGCCGCCAGACCACATCCTCCTCCTTCTGCCGCTTTAACAGAAGATAAAACACATCCGCATTTCCCCTTGCCACCAGCTCGCCGTTTCTCAGCAATTCCTGGAGCTTTCCGTAAATATAGGCGAGAGTACGGTCGCCTTCCTCCCGGCCGTACACATTATTGATCATTTTAAAATCCTGCACATCCATGGACGCCAGCATATATCCGTCCGGATTCTCCCGGATGGTCTGCTCCGCATCCATGAGAAACCGGTTTAAATTTCTTCCTCCGGTCACCGGATCTATAAACGCCAGGCTCTCCAGACGGCCCTGATATCTCTTCAGCTGTACCATCACCATGGTGTTCATCCCCACCATTAGCCCTGCCGCCAGCACAAAATTCCAGCGCGCAATGAAAAGCACGCCCGCCGCCAGCCCGCAGAATATGAGCAGAATGAACCGCCACTTCATACTACGCATTAAATTCACTGTTTCCCCCACCTTGCCGCTGTTTTCCCTTCACCGGCTGCTCTTTTTCACCGTTCAGAGCGCTCCTGCCCCCGGACCCGGCCGTCTATTCCGAGACAACGGCGCTCTCAGCGGTCTCCTGTCCGGCAGATTCTGTCACCTCATAGGCATACAGGATCGTTCTGGCATCGTCAAACTCATAGCTGCAGGTCACAAAGGAAAACAGCCGCTCCACGTCCTGTTCCGGCTCTATATAAGCGCTGGAGCCTTTGGTCATCTCCGCCACATAGGCCTGGAATGTCTCCTCGTCGTCAAACTTTGTCATTCTTCGGATTCCATCGGATCCAGTGTACAGACACGCAAAGGGGCGGAGCCTGATCTCCCGGTCCGGAAGGTAAATATACGCTTCCTGATGCTCTTCCAGAAAATCCTGCTCTCTGAATTTCATAATATCCTTGAACATCGTGCCGTTTCTCATGTGATGGCCATAGATCACATTGTGCAGGTCAGAGAAATCCGCCGCATTGTCACAGTCCAGATAAATAGAGCCGGAAGATGTGCGGTTGCCCTCAATATCCTCATACAGATAGGTCTCGTTGCTCTCCGGATCGTGCAGAATGGGGTAATCGATTACCGTTCCCGGAATGGTCAGCCAGCCAACCACATCCTCATTGATGGCCCAGAGCTCCTTAAAATTGATGGGGGAGACATACTCCTCCTCCGTCTCCGCTTCTTCCGCTGTCTCCGTGGTCTCTTCCACCTGAGAAGCCAGCTCCTCATATATCTTTTCTGATTCATGCTGTCTCAGATAATCCCACAGCAGCATGCTTCCGGAAATCACAATCAGAAGCACCGCCACGGCGAGAATGATTTTCCTTCTTCCCTTCATATATTCCTCCCTGTCCATCGAAATTTACTATTTTCTGTATTGCATTAATCTTTCTGCCAAAATACCTTTTCTTTCTATCATAATATAAATCATAGGGAATTGCAAGATTCTGTACCTGGTTGTAAAAGCCCCGCGCCCAGTCATGAATATACCTGTAAATATTATGGAAAAAGCCCGGCCCCGAGGGGCCGGACTCTCCATTGACGCGGTTATGCTATTGTCAATTTTCTTCCTTCCGCTTCGTCAGAGAAGCAAATGCCAGGAAGATTCCCGCTAACAACATGGTTATCGGGGTCTTGAGCGACTGCTGTCCCGTCTTCGGAAGAGGTGCCAGCGGTACATTGTCATCAAAGATCACAGTGCTTCCGCCGTTCTCCGTCGGCAGGGGTGCCAACGGAACTTCCGGTTCGGTAATCGTCACACCAGGACCAGCACCGGGGTTGTATGGACCTCCAGGTGTGCTGGTGCCTCCACCGCCGCCAGAGCTACCGCCGCCGCTGAGACGGTAGAAATGAGCAGTAAAGGTCTGGTCTTCCGTAAAGCCTGCCGCTCTCAGCAGGTCATCCGTATCATATACGGTGCCTGCGCCATTTGTCCAGTTATCAAAACGATATCTGCCGATTGTAGTAATGGTAACTCCTACGTTGGGGCTGATCGCTGCCGTCGTGTCATACTCACCAGTCTCGCCGTTACGCGGGAAGGTTCTGACCTCAGTCACCATTCCGTCCACGGTTCCGTGGGTCGCGTCCTCCGTCACATAGGTGAACACGATCTGATAGATATCCGGAATTCCGTCGGGCTGGTTAGGATCCTCAGGTACGTTGGGATCTTCACCGTCTGTGGTGTCGTTGATCTTATCCTCCGCAAAGTGAGCTACAAAGGTGGTATCCGTCGTATAAACCTTCTGACCCAGGAATGTCATTCCAACGGTGTAGTCTCTCTCCTCCTGTCCCTGTACGGTCCAGTAATGGAACGCATAGTTCTCAGCAGGATCGGCTACCGGGTTGTGACCTTTAATGGCGTTGGGGCTGATACCGGTGTTCTCCACGTAGTTGCCGGCTGCATCCTTGAAGGTATAAACCTCGCGGGTGGTTCCGGTCACCGTACCAGTGTTCTCATCTGCACTGACGTAGGTGAATACGATCTGGTATTTGTCGGGATGTCCATCCGGATGATCCGGTCCTTCCGGTCCTTCCGCATCCTTGCTGTAGTATACAAACACATAATTGCTTTCATTATGCTCTGTCACCAGCAGGTCGGTGGCTCTGGTATACGCGTACCCCGGAATATCTACCTTTTCATCCTCGCCCTTGATATAAGAGCCAAACAGAGCGGTCTTCACTGCCTGCGGCAGCAGACCTTCATTGGTATCTTCATCAATATACTGTACTGTATACGTCTGTTCAGCAGCTCCAGTAAACCTCACGATAAAGGTCTTCTGAGATTCCTGTCCCTCCTCAGTTCTACTGAAAATCGTGTAGTTCAGCGGATTCGGCTCATCCCACTTCAAGCTCTCCTGCGTGTAGCCCGCAGCTGCCGTAGCTTCAGGAATATCATCTTCTGTCAGAGTATATTTTCCATTGACATCCCATTTTCCAGCCGCTGTTCCGTCATCTGTATAAGTGATGACCTTCTCTAACTGAGTCGTTCCATTTTCGTTGAAAGTACCGTTGACTGCCGCGAAAACGATAATATCCTGATATTTATCGGGAATAGCATCGCCGTTCTCGTCCAGGCTGTAGTATACTTTGATGACATTAGCGGATTCATCCGCAGTAATCGTCAACGGATCTCCTTCTGTCCAATCCCACGCGTACTGCTTTCCGTCATTCTCTACGGTTTTTGTCTCGCTGATATCCAGGACATCACCAAATAAATACTTCTCAGTCTTCGTCCAGTCTTCGTCCTTTTCACCGTCGAAATAGTACTCTACTCTTGCTTCAAATTCATCCGGTACAAAAGTGATTACAAAATGCTTATTGCCTTCAGCGGCAATTTCAGTATCGTATGGATTCGGCTCCCAGCTGCCGCCGCGGTAGCCTTCCACCGGCGCTGCTCCAGGAATATCTGTTTGCTGCAGGCGATAAGTTCCACTTTCGGCCGGCTGTCCATCAGCGTTGCGCAAGGTAACTACTTTTTCCGTATAGGTTGTTCCCGTTTCGTCAAAGATTCCATTTACAGCTCCGAAGGTTACCACTGTCTGATACTTATCCGCTACTCCGTCCGGCTTGTCCGGATTTTCTTCACCAATCTCATCCAGAGAATAGATCACCTTAATCCAGATCACATCATCGGAATCACCGCTGACAGTTCCTTTAATGTCGCTGCCGTCTGTACCAACTTTTGCGTAATGATACCCGTCGCTTCCATTCAGCTCGTCGTAAATGTATTCCGTCAGATCATAAGCATCTCCGTAACTTACGATTCCCTGCTGAATATCTCTGATTTCCTTACCATCTTCATTGTAGTACAGAACATACCACTCACGGGACTGAGCCTTAAAGTTTGCCTTGATGGTCATAGGGCCGGTCACTTCGATTCCGGCGGGCTGCTCATTTTCAGTCATTCCGTCTGTACCATAAGTCCAGTTTACGAAATCATAGCCTGTCTTCGGCGCTGCCGAAATGCCCTCCGCCGCCGTATGGCCCATCGCTCCCTCACTGCCGGGCTCTGCGTAACCCATATCTGGATCGCCGCCTAAATAAAGCGTTACCATCTCTGTGGCAGAATCTTCATTTGCGGCATTTACATAGCCGTTTCCATCAGTAATATAGGTTATTTCCACCTGATACTGATCCGGAACCTTGTCACTATTCTGATCCTCAAAATAGAAGACTCTCACGTAAGTATCGCTGGCAGGCATCATAAATTTTAAAGTCATATACTCTGGATCGTAGTTATTGTGACCGTACACTGTCTCAGAATAATCCGTCTGAAGAACAAAGTAATCTAACGTAAAGCCCTCTTTATTTCTCGGTGAAACCGCAATGGGATTTCCAGCCTGTACAGTGTCAGAATACCCCTGGAATACCTCAGCTTTATTGCCTTCCTTATCCAGATATACATGTTCTACCAGAAGTTCATATGCGTTCTGCTTAAAGTTGGCAATAAATGTTGTGTCTTTCGTTACCGGAATACCTGCTACAGAAGGATAGCTCTCTGCACTGTCCCTCTGCGTCCAGTTCACAAACGCATAACCCGGATTGATAGTAGCCTCGATACCTTCCGCCTTGGTAACACCCTTTGCGGTCGGATCTCCGGGAAGTGCGTATCCTTCGTCCGGATTTCCATTCTTATACAAGGTGACAATCTCTGTCACACTCTCTTTTTTGTCAGAAGTCACATAGCCGTTGCCGTCGGTGGTATATGTCACCGTTACCTGGTACTTGTCCGGGATGCCGTCTGGCTGGTCGGGATCTTCTTCACCTTTGACATCGCGGCTGTAATATACCTTTAATACCAGGCTGCCGTCGCCTTTGACTGTTCCGGAAAGGACATTGCCTGGGTGCTGTGAATCGAATGCATAGCCATCATACTCTTTTACTACTGCAGATACTTCTGTA
>NBJMR02800__coassemble_1589_pt1 | contig 29432 bp, 16 predicted proteins | sample NBJMR02800__metabat2_low_PE_040 | metagenome-assembled genome bin NBJMR02800 | reverse complement strand
GCACCTTTCCCAGGGCCGTTTTTTCCCGTATTTTCCTTGTTTTTTCAGTTCCTGTTCCAGTTTTGGATAATGTACATATACGGTGAATAACGGTTTAATAGTCATAAAAGGAGTGATGCAGATGGTCAGTTATGACAGGCTGTGGGAAACCATGAAACGGTCTAATATCAGCCAATACCGCCTGATCAAATACTATGGTGTCAGCGCCGGACAGATTGGAAGACTGAAGAAAAATATGTACGTTTCCACACATACCATTGATATGCTGTGCAACATTCTCAGATGTAATGTGGAGGATGTCATGGAAGTAAAGCTGGATCCGGAAAATAATTATTATCACAACTGAAATTTGGGGGTCTGAAGAGGTATATGAGGCATTTCTCATACACCTCTATTTTCTTTTACCCCTGTCGGCGAAGAAATATGCCAGCAGAAGAAGACCTGCTCCTGTTCCCAGGAGAGGAAGAAGGCGTCCGGCCGTCTCCCCCAAAGGGGGAAGGCCGCGCCGCATTTCTCTCCTGTCCCGGGGATAACAGGCCAGGATTCTGCCCACCGTTTCACCCGAATTTTCCTCTTCCGCCCTCTCTTCCGGCGGATTCGCCCGGTCCGGCTGTTCCGGTTCTTTTTCATCCGGTTCTTTTTCGTCCGTCCCTTCTCCCCCGTCCCCGGGCAGCTTTTGGTCTCTCATGATCACCAGTTCCCCCCGTCCATCTTCCAGTACCTGAAACGCCATGGGGGCTGCCCTCTCATATCCGGCGGGAGGGCGGAGCTCTTCCAATATCAGAAGCTCTCCCGGCTCCGCTTTTCCCTGTATTCTGTGGGGCCCGCCGCCGGAGATCCAGCGATCCACCCTGGTCCCGTCCTGACGGTTCAGGGAAAGCAGGGCGCCGGGCAGCCCCCGGCCGTCTGCGGTCTGCTTCCATATGGAGAGCTCGGTCTCCCGGTTGGGAAGCATCAGCTCGGTCAGGCGGCCGTCCTCATCCAGGCGAAATGCGAATGTGCCTGTCACTATTCCCGTGCCGTCGGAAAACACCGTGGTTTCCTTCAGCACAAACACGCCGCCTGGAAGACTGCCGTTCTCCTCTTTCCCGGACAGCTTCCAGGAATCTTTCCCGTCCCCGCCGGGTCTCCACTGCCAGAAACGGTCCTCATCCTCCCCGGCCAGCGTAAGCTCCGTGTACACAGGCTCTCTGGCTTCCACTGTCTCCCGCTCTCCCTTTTCCATTCTCACCAGCACAGAGGAGGTCCGTTCTTCCCTGCCATCTGAATACAGCACTTTCTCCTGGATCCGGTACAGGTTTTTGTTCTCTTCAGCCTCCCCGTTTTCCGGCACACAGGTGGTCTGCCGCTTTACCGATTCCGGCTGCCGTCCCTTCACCTCCAGAATTCTGCCGCCGGAGTCCTCATCTGCAGTAAAGGAGATTTTGGCAAAGCCACAGTCCACCTGCTCCACTTCCCTGCCGTCCGCCGACAGGGTAAATGCCACCGGCTCCGCCGGCATCCGTCCAGTGGGCGCTTTCTTCTCCGCCAAAATGGCGGATTCTCCTCCGGAAAGCTTTCCCCGGATCTTGTGGGGGCTTCCATCGGAGATCCAGGTGTCCAGGACTTCTCCCTCCCTTTCCAATCCTTCCGATGTCCCCACCGCCCGGTAAATTTCCAGCAGCGCCCCTTTTACCGGCGCCCCGGAACCTGCATCCGTCTTTGAAATCTCAAATTCCGTCTGCCTGTTTTCCACTCTCAAACTCTGGAAAAGCTCCGCCTCCTCCCCGTCTTCAAAGGAAAACATCAGCGGTTCCCGGGACTTCTGATAAAATGGCGGCGGGACTGTCTCCTCCAGCCGGTAGGTACAGGGCGTTACCGCTCCGCCTTCTCCTGCCAGACCCACAATCAGATCGGAAGCAGACGCCTTTCCATCCGCCCCGGTGACCAGACGGCGGACTTCCCCCGTCTCCTCATTGGTCAGAGTAAATTCCGCTCCGGCCAGAGAGCGGCCGTCCTCTCCCTCCTTTTCGACCTCCAGACGTCCCAGCTTGATCTCATTGACTCCCCTGATAAGCTCCGTCTCCTCTCCCCGGATCATCAGCTTTTTCGGCTCCATTTTCCGGTAATAGGGCGGTGCCTCCAGCTCCGCCAGATAATATTCTCCTTCTTCAATCCCTTCGATTCGGTGAGGCCGAAGATCTCCTTCCCCTCTCCCCTCCGGGATGGTTCCCTCTTCTTTCTCCCGCTGGCTGTAGACCCCGTCCGTTCCTGATCTCCAGCTGGTGACCAGATGTTCTTCGTCCAGAACAGGCATTCCCTGCCCGTCCGCCCGGTAAAGGCCCAGCAGCGCTCCTTCCACCGGCCGGCCGTCTGTCCCCTGCTTATCCGCCAGCACACAGCGCCTCCTGTTTTCCACGGAGCAGATCTGAAGCTTCGGCGTCTCCCGGATCTCCACCAGAACGGGGTTGGATGGGATCATACCTTCCGGAGTTCCGGTCTCCGCCAGCACGTAACAGCCGCTTTCCTTTTCTTCCCCCGATGAGGGAAGTCGTTCCAGATAATGTCCTCCGCCCGCCATATTGTAGCTGACCGCCGCAGCCCCGTCTCCCACCGGAAATTCCCGGTAGTGGAACTGATATTCAAAGGTTCTCCCGAAGCTCCGTCCGTCCCCGTAGGTTCCGTCATGGGAGGGTTCCCCCGCATTCAGCAGATTCCGTCCCGAACAGATGCGGATCATGTCCCCGCTGTCCGTCTCCCACATCTGAACAACGCTCTCTTTTCCCTCCGTCTCTTCTGATGCGATCCGGCGCGCCTGCCGTTCTCTCAGCCAGGAGAGCTCCTGCCGGTCCTCTCCCCCCTTTAGCTCTTTCTCAAACTCTTTCCGGTCCGTATCATCCATATCCTCCGGATACAGGATCTCCCCGCCGCCGGTGACGATTCTGCCTCCCTCCGGGGACAGCCACACCCGGTCATGAACAGAGCTGCGCACTGCCGTCCGCTCCTCCTTCCAGGATACCACGTCAAAATCCGTTCCGTACTCGTCGAACAGCTTTTCATAGTCCCAGGTAAAGCCGGTCAGATACCGGTCCCCCACGCCCGCAAGCTCCTGAAGCCATGAAAGGAACCTGGAAAATACCGTGCTCTCTCCATACTTCCGGGTATCCACCGTTTTGGTGTACTCCAGACAGTCCTCTGTCTGCCAGACTTCCACCGGACTGCCGGGGTCATAGAGAGGAGTTCCATCCTCTGCCCTCTGCACAGTTCCCTCCTCATCCATCCTCGCCGGATACAGGGAAAACTCCGCCCGGTTCCGGTTTGTCAGGGACGTGAGGGTGCCATCCTCATTTATGTACTTGAAAAACGCTGCTCTGGTGTGATCGTTTTTCAGGCTGAAATACTGCAGCTCCCCGGAAGGGCGGATTTCCACCGGCATGGATGCGGGGAGATATCCCGGGGGAGTGTCCGTCTCCTCCAGCAGATAGATTCCCGCCGGAATTCCCTCCAGCATCTTCGGCTCTTTCCCGCTCTCCCACACTGCGGCCGTCCTCTCCTCCTTTCCATTCTTTGTCCCCGACGTCCAGGAGAGGGGCTCCTCAGAGGTTTTTTCATACCGAAATCCCCCGCCCGGTTCATACACTTTCCTGGCCGGATACAGGGCCAGTTTCGCGCCGGCCACCGCGTCAAAGCGGTAGCTCCCTTTTCTGCTGATCCGGTATTCCGGCTCAGCCAAAATCCCGGACAGATCCTCCACCTCCGTCCGCCAGTTCTCCGTCCCGTCAATTTTCCAGATCAGGACCCTGGTGGGGAAGTTTTCCACGGAAATGGTCTGATTCTCCGGGCTCTCCTTCACCGTCACCGCCTGGGGCAGTCCTTTGGTCCAGCCTGCCGGCGGAGTTTTCTCCTCCAGAATATAACTCCCAGGCACGATCCGCTCCAGCACATCCGCCTGGCCGGGGCCTATGGTCTCTGCAAAGGGATCATTTGCCTGCTGGTCCCCGGTCCGCCAGGTATTTTCCATGAGAAAACTCTCCCCCTGGCGCCGGTACAGACTCCTCCCGGTCTGATTCAGCTCCTCCGATGAATGAACCTCATATCCATTCCGGTTCTGCTGCTCCAGGACGGGATCAGACCAAAACCAGAGAAAATCTCCGTCCCGGTCAAAAACAGGCGATCCCCTTTCGAAGGATTCCTCCGACTTCTGATAGAAAACCGGCAGACCGTGCTCATCCACCGCAGGATTTACCCGGCGCAGAAGGCGTTTTTCTCCCCTGTCATCGCTGCCGTAGGTGCCGACGGTGTAGGTCCGTCCCTCCTCCGTCCTGGGGGCGGCGATCCGGAAGGTTCTGATTTTTTCTGCCGGTTCTTCTTTCCCCTCCGGGAATCGGACCGGCCACACCATGACGCCGCCCTCCGGGTTTTCCACATAGGCCATCCCGGTATAGGGATCCACCAGGCTGTCCCGGTTTCCGTTTTCATCCAAATGGTACATCACCGTGCCCTCCGGCACAGCGTCGAATACATGGTCGCTGGAATTGTAATTTAAATTCTCATAATCGGGACAGATGATCTCCAGAAACAGGCGTCCGTCCTTTAAGGCAAAGGAAGACTCCCCGTTTTTTACGCCTGCCTCCGTCCCGTTCCGGTCATAGCCCAAAATTCGGCCTTTCTGCCGCCGCAGCACTGACAGATTGTCCAGGCGGTAATATAAAATGTCCGTGTCCTCCCGCCAGGCCCGCTTAACCGTCCAGGTTCCCTCTCCCCGGTCGTCCTCCTGCTGACGGAAAGAATATTCCATGGCGGTTTCCTCCGGATCCTTTTCCGGACTGCTCCTGTCCTTCACAAAGACCAGCCGCTCTCCCCCGTATCCTTTCTCCACATACATCCGGGACACGTTTCCGTCCTCTCCCCGAAGGATTCTCAGCCCTTCATACCGAAGATCCTCGGTCTCCCCGCTCTCTTTCAGGGGGATTCCCTCAAACAGGGTCAATTCCGCTCCCGGAAGCCAGGAATCCAAAGACTGGGGCTGGTCCACTTTCCGGGACAGCTTCGCCCTCCCTGAGAAAACCCCGTCTTCATAGATCAGCTCCACATCCGTCCCTGACGCCCTCAGTCCTTCCAGTTCTTCCACAAAGCCCTTCTTCCAGCCATATCCCAGATAGGTGCCGGAAGCGTTGAAGGCAAGCTCCAGGTTTTCCAGGCCGTATTTCCCGTTCAGCTCTCCCAGGCTTCCGGTGACGCGGCCGTCCAGAACCGTCTGCGCCTGTTCCTGGACCCCTTTCTTTTTTTCCACCGTCAGCCGCACCGGCTGATTTTCCACGGGAATTCTAACCAGATCCGGCCCGTTCTTTTCCGCCGCGGCTGACGCCTGACCTCCCTGGGAAACCGGCGATTCCTCCCGGATTTCATACTTCCAGGCGGCGGTCTTCTGCTCCCGCTCTCCATCCCGATAATAGGTCACCCGGTCTGAATAGATCTCCACCGCAATCGGCCGGCTTCTCACATATCCCGCCGGCGGACGCAGTTCCGCCAGGACATACACCCCCGCTCCCAGAGGCTGGGGCAGCCGGACATAACCGGAATTCTGGTCCGCCCATAGGAGATCCTTTCCTTCCTCATCCGGCATCCGCCCGTCTCTGACTGTGGAAAAAGCCAGAAACTCTCCGGTCTTCTTTCCCAGTTCATCCGTCATGGACACCAAATCCCCCTCCCGGCATATGGGAGTCCCTTCAGGAACGGTGCCATAGTATTTTCCCAGATAAGGCGGATCTTCCCGTGCCGCAGGAGTGATCTGCCGGGCTCCCATGGCCTCCAGAAATCCCCTGGAGCCGGAGATCACCGTGTCCTCCTCATAAAACAGGGCTTCCCCCTCTCCGTCTTCCCGGCGCAGGCCCCGGTACAGGGCAAATACGCCACTGTCCCCGAGAATCATCTCGCCGGTTTCCCGGTCTGTCTTTTCAATGCGCAGAATGCTGCGGTAGAGCCGGTTCTCCCGGATCTGGGAGGCATAGCCCACAAAGGGGCCGGTATCCCAGGGACCTGCCGGCTCCCTCACAGTCCACGGAACCAGAGCCGGCGCGTACTCCCCCTCTCTGGCTGTCAGGGATCCCAGCATCAGGCGGATTCCATGCTCCACTCTCCCGTCCTCCGACAGGGATCCGTAAGGATAATACTCTCCCACCCGCTCATTGTGGTAGCGGCTGTTCACATTTTCCCAGCTGTACAGATCTTTAAAGGGCTTAAATTCCGCCTGGGTCACCCGGTAGCCCAGGCACTCCTCTCCCTGGATCCGGTCCGGTTCCAGGCCGAACTTGTAGACCTCAAAATCTCCGTCCCCGCTGTGGGCCTGGATCACATGGCCGGTTTTCCATCCTTCTCCCCACTCTTCTCCAAAACGGATGTAAAAATCCGCCGCCTGGTTTTCCAGGGAAAGCTCCGGATCATAGTCATATCGGTGATCCGGCTGCCCTTCCCCGTCCAGAACTGCGGGCAGGATTATTTCCCTGGGCGGATCCGCCTCGTAGTGCTTCTGCCGGAACTGTCCGGCCCCGGGGATCTGCTCCGCGATCACATAGACTCCGTAGGGCAGATAGCGGGAAACGCCGGTATAATACCCGCTCCCGTCCGGCTGGTCCGCCGTCAGGGTGGTCAGATCTTTGTCCTCCCCGCCGTCGCCGCCATCCCAGGGAACGGCGCAGATCTCATCCAGATCCCAGTCCAGAAACGGTTTCAGATAGTTTTCCGCCTTTTTCCGGGCCTCTGCCAGAGCCTGATCGTGAATTTCCATCTGTGAGGCGGAAGCTCCCTCCGCACCTTCCCTCAGGCCCAGCCCGTTATCCCTGGTCCGCTTTTTTACCTCATCGTCCAGGTACCACCGGATGGCGAACTGGCGGACCCACTCTTCATACTCAGCCCCGCCCTCCGGATCCCGGTCCCATTTGACCTCGTTTGCCCCGCGGATCCCGTCAAAAAACTTTTCATAATTATATACGGTCTCCCCATTGTATATCCTTTCTCCCCCGGGGGATTCGGGCAAATCTTCCCCCGGTTCGGAACACACCGGTTCCAGGAGACGGACATAGCCGGACTCCGGCTCGTCCCGGAGAAGGCCGCCGTCGTAAGGGTACAGTCTCTCCGCCGCATTTACCGCTTCCGCCCTCACATTGTTGCTCACCGGACCAGCGGTGAGAGAATCTTCCCGGTGAGAAATCCTGGTGTAAAGCTGAGGTACCGCCGCAGACTCCTCCCAGACCAGGCCGTGAAACCCGTCATCCAGGGGATTTTCCCGCCGGCCGTTCCGGTCAATAAAGACGATATTTCCCTCCCCGTCCCGGCAGAGACGCTCCAGATTGGAACGGAGATAGATTTTAAACTGAAATCCCGGCAGAGACGACGGCTCCGGTACCGGATAGGTATTGTCCTCATGGGAGGCGATGGTTTTCCGGATACGGACCTTCTGGCGGATGGGCCGTTCCAGGACCTGCACCGGTTCGGTCCTGGTTCCCCCGTCCTCCCACGGGACCTCCTGATCCTGAGACTGAAGCTCCGCTCTCTGAACGAAGGTGTGATCCCCCGGCTCTTCCCCCCGGTCTCCGCTCAAAACCACCCGGACCTCCGCCCCCGACTGAAGCAGGTAGCGGCCGTATCCCACCGTATCTCCGGCCTTCCATCCCATCCAGTTCTCTTTCAGACGCTGAATATCCTCTCCGGTCAGCGTTCGCTCTTTTTCCGGAGTCACCGCCCGGAAAAGAAGTTCGGCTCCTTCCCCATCCTCCAGGGGACGGCCGAAGCTGTCAGTGCCTGCCGTATCCACATGGATCCGGTATACTCCCGTTTTCCTGTCATACTCCGCCGGCAGGCGCTGCTGCCGGACCGACTGTTTTTCCACCAGGAACCTCTCCGTCACTTCCCGTTCTTCCCAGTCCTGCTCCGGCTTTCCATCCACCCCCAGCACAATCTCTCCCGTTTTATAATATACGGGAAATTCCTGGAGCCAGGGCTTCAGCTCTCCCTCCGGCGTCACGGTAAAATCGGGAGTCACGGCAGCGGAGACGGCGGACACCTCCGCCCCGCCTGCAAAAACCGTCTCCATCTCCTGATGAAGAATCCGGCCAAAATCTTCCTCTGCCCCGTAAACGGCATACACCCAGCGGGGACATTTTTCCGGATCGGCTGGATCCCAGCCCTTCCGCAGATAGATCCGCTCCGCCAGGGACTGATCTTCCGCTGCCACGAAAAATCCATCCCCCAGTTCCGGCGCAGACTGGTACAGGGTGAAGACCCAGCCGCCGTTCTCCCTATCCACGGCATCCAAACCGCCGCAGCTCCACCAGGGCTGTTCCCGGTAAAAGGAAATCAGCGTCCAGATCACATCCCCCACCGTGAGGGATTCCCCATCGGAAATAGCCACGTCCGCCACTGCGCTCCCCCAGACAGTCTTCTCCGCCCGCTCTCCCGGGCGGCAGCCGGAGATCCCGTAAAGATCCTTCTTCCCCTTTCGGACTCCCCGGTCGTAAACCGGGACGGTCTCCGTGGAATATCTTCCCTCCCGGTCCCGGGGAGTGGCATAGCCTCCGGCGCGCAGGGCCTGTTCCAGCTTATATTTGATGTAATTATTCTGATCTGTCCCTCCGAGAAACAGAGACTGGTTTTTCTCGTCGTCTGTGAAGACTTCTGTCCCATCTTCTCCGGGCTCTCCCCTGAGAATTTTGATCAGCTCTTCCTCCTCCAGCTTCTGTTCTTCTGCCTGAGGCAGCTTCAGCCCTGTTCTCTCCATCTGCCTCAGCTCCGTTTTCAGCCGGCCGTTTTCATAGACCGGATCGCTGGTGTCGGACCTGGCCCGGCGGTATCTGGGAACAGTCTCCTGGAGATCTTCCCACAGAAGGGTTTTCTCAAAGCTTCCGGTTCCAATCTCCATCCATACCTCTTCCGTTCCCTCATCCTCCCGAAAAAATTCCGTACCTTCCGGGTATCCTTCCACCAGAATATCGTACCCGGCAGCTGACGTACCGCTGGACAGAACCGCAAACTCCAGCTCCCCATACCCGCTCTCGTCCGTCTGCACATCCTCCCCCAGCGGACGGGTGAGAACCGCTGTCCCGGCCGTCTCCTCTGTCTCCGTCTCCAGAGAGGCACCGAAATTGGTGACTGCACCGGATTTTCCATTGACAGACAGCTCGTAGCCCTCCGATCTGGAAAGTTCCCTGATCTCATATTTTCCCATGATCAGCGGCCGGCCGATCCACACATTTCCATTCTGAGTTTCGTTGTCTCCGTAAATTCTCGTCCCATTTTCCCCGTCTCCCGGGTAATCGTCCAAAGCCATCCCGTGATACAGATTGTCCGGGCCGGAAAAAGTTCCAGGCCGGATGGTTCCCGTCTCATAGGAAAATACGGTTCCCGGTGCCTCTGTATAGACCAGAAACGCCCCATCCCCGTTTTTATCTGTGGACGCCACCGCTGTCAGGCTGCCTTTCTCATAGACCACCCCCGTCCCACCGTCGGGATGGATAATATCCTCCGCCGCGAAAAGGCCGTAAACGGCGCCTTCCAGCGTCCCATCCCCCTGGGACTGGCCGTAAGAGCTCCCCGCCTTCTCCTCCTGCCGGTACAGATCCAGATCCCTCTTATTAAAATGGATCTCCCCTTCCGTCCGGTGGTCGTAGATCTGAAATACATGGGAGACATTCTCCCCGCCTTCCCCCTCTCCCAGGTGGCGGATTCCATCTGCCGCAGCTCCCTCAGCCCCAATCCGGCGAAAACTGCTCAGGCGGATTTGGGGAGCGGTCTCACCGGAGAAGGTCCCCGCCCGGACGGCTGTCTGCCCTGCAAAGGAGGCAGGCGTGGAAAGCTGAGACGGGGTGGCCTTATTTTTTTCCGGGGAAACTGCTTCTCCCCATTCAGACCTTGTGCCCCGGAGCAGCTCCGTCTCCCGCTCCGAGGGAGTGGCCGTCAAAGTCTCTTCTCCCGCCTCTCCTCTGTCTGCCTCCTCTAAAATTTTCGTCTCCGGCCGGAACCGAACCGTCAGCAGGCTTTGGACGGCGGAAGGTAAAATCGTCTCCTCCCTGGAAAATTCCGGATCCCCGCCGGGGAGGGGAGAGATTCCGTCTGACACGGAAGCCCCCATTTCCTGCCCGGCGTCATTTTTCCTGTAAAAATTCCCCCCATCCCCGACCGCGCTCACATCTCCGCTGTAAATTCCGGCAAAGGCTTCATTTGCCCCGGCCTCTGAGGAATCGGTGGTGATCACCTCCACCGGCACGTCATCTCCGTGCGCCCCGTGAACCGTATAGCCGGATCTGGCAGTCTCCTCTTTCAGGGTATAGCTGTATTTCAGATTGATAAATGCCTCATAAGAATTTTCACAGTCTTCCCGGCATCCGGATTTCTCAAAGGCAGTCTCCACAGAGACAGCTCCCACCGCCCGGCAGGGCTCCCCCGTATCTTTCGTTCCCCTCACCGCCGCTTCCGCCCCGCTGTCGATCATCCAGTGAAAATGTTTTCCCTGATTTTCCTCCTCCCGTTCCCGGCAGTCATCCAGGGCCTGCAGCCACGCGGCTGCCATCATCCCGTTGGCCGCTCTGGCCCGGTCGATTTCCCCCTGATTGGTCACTTCTCCCGTCTCCGGATCCCGGTCTTTTTCCGGAATCCGGAGAAACCCGGGGGTCGGGTGGCCTCCGCAGTAAGTTTTTGAATAGTCGTAAGTCCGGATATCCGTGTGGGACATCCGGCCGTTTTTGTCCGTCACCAGGCTGCCGCACTGGCGGAATCCTTCCCATACCGCCGGGGACGGCGAACAGTTCTCCCTGCACAGAACGCCGTCTCCTTCTTCCTCTTTTACCAGATTCCTGTCAGGGAACGATTCCAAAACCTGAAACAGCGCTCCCTCCAGGGGCCTGCCTGTCTCATGATCTCTCTTGATTCCCTCTATGGTGTAGTGGGCAGTAAAAGTTTCCTCATGTCTGTACAGCTTCTCCCCGTTTTCTCCCGATCCGGAGGGAACTTCCCCCATCTTCACATAAAGAATCTGCCCTCCCGGGTCCGGAAGCTCCGCCGAGTACAGGCGCTGATGCTTTTCCAGCGGGCAGACCCCATCCCGGTAGCCCTGAAAGAAATGATCTCCCCCGCACCTTGTCACCGTATACCAGTGCATATAGTCTTCATAGAGACGGTTTCCCGGCCACTGCATTTTGGCTGTCCGGTATCCAGTGCCGGAAAGATCCAGAGCCGCCACAGCTCCCGGACTTCCCCCTGTATTCCAGAAGGTGACCGTTCCCGGGCCTTTGGTCCAGCTCCAGCCCTCCCCGCCGGTCACAAAGGAGATCTCCGCCTGGTCGATCAGTCCCTGATCGGCCACAGACAGCACGTAGCCCGCCGGCCCGGCCTCCCCCTCCAGCAGATAGGCCTGATCCGGCGACAGGGCGCCGGCCAGCCAGGAGGGCACCTCCTTTTCCTCAGCTCCGGCCGCCCGGCCGGACAATCCCAGGCTCAGGTACTCCTCCGGGTGTTTCAGGGCGGCTTCCAGCCAGGGATACCGGCCGGCCACCTGAGGGTCCTGATGGATGAGCTTTTTAATGTCCGCCACAGAGACGGAGGTGATGGGCGGCAGGCCGCTCTCCCCTTCCCGGATCCTGCGGTTTACCGTCTCCCGGAAGGTCCGGTATTTCTGCCCGGCAGACTGTCCGTCCTCCCGATTGGAAATAAACGCCCAGTACAGCAGCGCCCGGTTCCGGCCCGTCTCCAGGGCTTCCTCTGTCTCCTCATAGACATCTCCTCCCGCCCGTATACTTCTGGAAGAATACCCCACACCGTCCATACACAGGCCGGGATACCCTTTGGCCATGGCATCATCTGACTGGGAAGCTTCCACCGCTCCCCGCCCGCCCCAGAAAACGGCTGTCAGGATCAGCAAAGCCGCTGTCAGGGCGGCTCCTGCCCTGGCTGTATTCTTCCATGTTCCCCTCACTATTCCCCATATACCCATATCTTCTCTCCTCGTACACCTTCCGGCGGCATCCGCTGCTCCTCTTTTTCATCCCCGGCCGCCTTAAGCTGCTCCTTCCGTCCCGGTCATGACCCGGCCGGAGCTGACCCACCGGCCCAGACTGTCCACCTGATATCCGTCCGGAGTCACCTCCGACACCCACAGTCTGCCCATGAAACCGTCAGAAACCGGATGGAAATAATAGCAGGCCCCGTCTATCCAGTTCCAGCCAGTCACCATTCTCCCCATGGAGCCGTCGCTCACCGGGGAAAGATAAAACCAGCTTCCGTCCGGTTCCTGGTACCAGCCGGTTCTCATATATCCCTGGCTGTCAAAGGAAAACCAGTCCGCCCGTCCATCCCCCGCATAGGGATTGACAATATAGGCCCACTCATCCCGGAGAATCTTTCCGCCACTTTCAAACATCCACCGGCCGTCCTCCTTCAAAATCCAGGTTCCTTCCACCGCCGGAACTGTCCCTGTTCCCGCCTGTCCGTTTTCTCCGGAAACACTGCCCGGACCCGGGGAGGCGCTTCCGGCACCGGAGGCAGAGCTGCCGGAAGGACCGCCGGAACCGCCGGACGAGCCACTGGAACCGCCGGAGCCTCCTGAACTGCCGGAACCTCCCGAGCCGCCGGAGCCGGTTCCCGTCCGGTCATCGGTGACGAACCGCACCTTCACGGCGCACACCGCCGTCTGCCTGTTTCCCAGCCGGTCCTCCGCCGTCACTGTCACCGTCCCTGCCTTCTCCCCCGCTCCTTTCAGCCTTTCCGCCGAGCCCGCGGCTCTGGCGGCGTCATCTGCCTCCATAATATCCCGGATCCACTTTCTGTCTGCCACAGCTGTGACCAGGGCCGAACTGTCATTTTCCGCCCTCACCTCCACCGGCGAATCCTCCCCCGCTGTCCAGACCACCTCTTTTCTGGAATAATAGCCAGGGGAAAATTCTGCCGTAAGAATCTGGGGAGAGGTCACTGTCACCGTCTCCTTCGGCCGGCTTCTGCTGCCGGTAATCTTTCTGGTCACTGTAAACTCCAGGGATTCCTGATCCAGGGATACCCTTTCCACTGCCGTCTCCGTCCGGTCCAGAATCTGAAAGGTCACACGAATGTCACAGTTGGCCATTCGGACCTTCCCCTCGTAGGAAGCGGACGGCCTGGTGGAGGCTGTGAGAACTGCCACTCCCCCGCCCTGTCCGCCGTAGCCGTACACGACATCGGAGATGGGTTCCCGGTATCCCGTCTGAGCCTGGGCTTCCTCCGCCCTGGCCAGAATATCCCGGAAAAACCCGGCATCTAAATTCACCTCAATGGCCGCGCTCTTTCCCGTATAGCCCAGATCATCTTCCTCCCCGCTTCTTCGCAGCCGGATCAGATCCGGGTCGTCCACACTCCATTTTACCGACGGGTCGGACACGTCGTTGTTCTCATCCACCACCGCGGAGATGTAAACCGGCTGGACCTTCGTCCCCTGCTCCAGTTCCCCGTTAATGTAGGTGGCGATCAGCTTTCCCGACGGATCAAAGATCCTGGTGGTCTTCACCGGATCCCTCCGGTCCCCCGTCCGCTCCTGAACCACGGATATGGGGCAGACGGCCGGCTCCGTCCTCACCGACGCCGCCACTTTCGTATATACTGCGGAAATTTCCGTATCCTCCGGCGGCATGGTAAATACATACTCTCCCGCCAGCCCCCGGGACATCTCCACATTTTTCCCTCCCTTCAGAAACACCGGCGGTCCTTCCAGCTGAAATTTTGCCGTGTCCGTGTGTTTCGGGGAAGTGTACACCGTCACTGTCCGCCCGGCGGCCACCGCTCCCCGGTGCAGCTGATCGATTTTCACCCCGTAGGCCCCCGACGGCCTGGCCTCCAGAACGGCCACATCCTCCCAGCCGGTCAGACCGGCCGCGTCAATTCTCGGGATGGTCACCAGATATCCCCTCACCGGCCGTCCCACTTCACTGGCGGCAAAATGGTTGATGGTATAACCTAACTCCCAGGGAAGGGCCCCGCCGTTATCCCGGTCCATAATCTGGAGAATCCCCTCCTCCAGCTCCTGATAAAAATACCGGTCGGTCACGTCCCTGTCCCTGCTCTCCTGAACCAGGGTAAAAAACAGGTCTCCCCGGTGAAAATATCCGATGTGATCCTCCCAGCCATAGCGGTTGTCATCAGGGATCTGGCTTCCGCACACATTGGCGGCGATCTTTTCCTCCCTGTCCGCAAACAGATAGGCCACCTGATCCCCGTAGCGGAAGTAATCTCCCTCTTCCCGCGAACCGATAAACGTCCCCCTTCGGCCCTGGCCGCCCAGACCGGAATTTCCCATCGTTCCCTCAAACCTGGCAACCTTCAGATATCCGCCTGCAAACCGGCCGGTGATTCCGCCGGCCGTCTGCGTCCCGGCCCCGCCCACGGTTCCGGTGACCCGCACGTTGTAGATCCTGGAATTTTTCTGCACGCCGACGACGCCGCCCACTATGCCCTTTCCCCGGATTCTCGAGGTGTGATTGTCCCCTGTAGACACCTCTCCGTCCACAATGACGCTGTCCCCGGCCAGGCCGGCGATTCCTCCCACTGCGGAATCTCCTTCTTCGCTGTTTAACACTGCGCTGGCCAGGCAGTCCTCCACAATGGCATTTTCCGCCTCGCCCACGATGCCGCCCACCGCTTTTCCTCCATGGATTTCTCCGGCAGTGCGGCAGTTATAGATCACCGAATCCTCCGCCTTTCCGGCCAGAAGTCCAGCCCGGTCCGCCCCGGCCACGGTGCCGGACGGCTCTACCCGGAGATCCTCAATTCTTCCGTTTTGGACCAGGCCGAAAAGACCGCAGAATGGAAACTCCCTCTTCAGGCGGAATCCGGAAATTTTGTGTCCGTTTCCCAGAAATGTCCCCTCAAAACCGCCGGGATCTCCCGCTTCCTCCCCGTATCCTATGGGAATCCAGTCCAGGCCGTCCAGATCCAGATCGGCTTCCAGAGAGAAGAAGCAGCCTCTGTAATCTCCCGCCGTCTCTCCCTCCTCCAGGGCCATCCCCATGGCCGCCAGTCTGGACAGGGCCTTCAGCTGAGCCGCGGTGCGGATCTCATAGGGACTGGTTTCTGACCCGTCTCCCCGGTCTCCGCTTAAAAAGGAAAAATCTCCCGTCCATCCATCCCACAGATTTTCAGTGTCTGTTCCGGCCGTCAGCCGGATCCCATACTGGGAGGCAGTGGCCTTCTCCTCCCACTCACTTTCTGTGGCTGCCCCCATTTCCGCCTGCCCGGAATTCTTTCCTTCTGCTCCCGGATCTCCGTAAACCATGACCGCTCCGCGGAGCGCCAGGCCCATAACCAGCACCGCCGCCAGGCGTTTTCTGCTCCGTTTCATTTCCTCTCCACTCCTTTCACTCCTGCACCGCCCCGTAGGCCGGCCGGATGCCCACGTCCGTCCGATCCACCGATGCCGGCCGGATACATCCCTCATCCAGATCCACAATGTAAACTTCCCCACCGTAGGCAAAGCCGTCTTTGCCTTCCCCGTACACTGGGGTCCGCAGCCAGTATCCCTCACAGCAGGGTCCCAGCTGGCTTTCCGGCCCCCTTCCCTCCTCAAAAGTCCACAGTTCTTCCCGGTACCTGATGGCTTCCTCCAGAGACAGGCTGAAATAATAGTCCTCCATGTTCTGGGCTCCGATCTCCTCCGGCTTCAGCTGATCCAAATCCAGATCCTCAAAGGTGCCCGGCCTGGTCTCCCCCGTATAAGCCCGGGTTACGCCGGTGGAAACCGCTGCGATTTCCCGAAGATCCCGCCCGTTCTCTCGAAGCCAGCTTCGGACCTGGGACGTCTTATAGCTGCTGTTCTCCCCAAAGGAGAGCACTCTCCGGGCAAACTCGTCGCTGTCCTCATCCGCCGGAATTACCTCCTCACACAGAAACAGGGCAAGCACCTCTCCGCCGGAGCGGTATTCACTGTCGACGCACCGGAACCTCAGCTTTCTGCTGCCCACCATTCTCTCCTGAATCTCTCCCTCTCTCCAACGCCTCTTTCCGGGTTCTTCCTCCGAAGCGGCAATTTTGTTCACGGTGACCGCAGTCACCGTATACTGGTTTCCTCCCGCCTCAAAACGGTCCTCCTCCCGAAATGTATACTGAAATTCCGGCCAGCTGCCGAATACCAGAGATTCCGGCTGGTAATTCACTCCGATCAAGTAAAACCGATGGGACTCTTCGTCCCTGACCGCGGACAGAATCCCGCTGATCCGGCTGTCATTCTCCTTCCGGTTCTCTACCAGCCAGTCATGACCGGGAAAAACCTCTTTCTTCAGCAGCCCGCTGTCCGCCTGGCCGGCTGTTTCCTCCCAGAAGGCCAGCCGTTCCAGGGCCGGCGGCTGTTCCTCCCCAGGCTCTGCTTTTTCCTGGCCGGCGGCGGATTCCGGCTCCGTCTTTCCGGCTCCGTCCCCGGCGGATTCCGCCTCCTCCCGGCGGGAACTGCTCCCGCCGGAACCAGCTCCCGCTCTCCCGGCTCCGCTCCCGGTTTTCCTCCGGCCGGCGTCCCCCCTCTGTTCTCCCGTCCAGGCTCCGTCCGGTCCCAGAAGACAGCCGTCCACCCACAGATCCGCCTCCATGCGCCCGAAGTTCCCGTCATGAACCGGATGGAAGTAATACCATTTCCCCTCAATTTCTCTCCATCCCCAGGCCGCGCTCCCCTCAGGCCCTCCTGGTTCCGGCAGAAGATAATACCACTGGCCGTTTTCCTGAAGCCAGCCCGTGTCCATTCTCCCCGACGGTCCCAGATGATACCACCAGGCTCCGTCCCAGTGCCAGGAATTCTTCTTTTCCTCCCCCTGTTCCACCAATCTCCATCCATCCCGGCTGTTCCCTTCCCATCCCGCCATGACCGGAACAGACCACAGCCCTGATGCCAGAAATCCTGCCAGAAGGCAGAGCAGACCCCTGCTTCCTGATTTTTCCTGTTTTTTCTTCAATTCCATCCTCCTTTTTCCGATTTTTCCAATGGTGACTGTCTGCGAAACTGCAGAAAATGAACAAAAATGAAATGCAAAAAAGATCTGCGCCATCTGCACTGACCCACTGAGACAAATTCAATTAAAAAATAAAAACTGGAATTCTGATGCGACTGCATCGTGTGAAACAGCAGGAAGACCCTCCCGCCAGAATCGTATTCTCACTATAACACTTCCCCGGCCGGCAGTCAAGAATTATTTCCCGCCGGCCGGAAGCTCCTGTAAAGCAGCCCGTAAGCCTACGTTTTCATCGGCCGGGGGCTTAAGCCCCTCAGCCTCTGGGATAGACATAACGGCCGTTTTTTCTCGTGCTCTTCCCGTACTGGATTGCCGACTTCGGACACCGGTTCAGGCAGCCCATGCAGAACGCGCACCGCTCCTTTTTCCAGGACGGCCGTCCGCCCACCATCTCAATGGCTCCCACCGGACAGAACGACGCGCACTGCCCGCAGCCGATACAGGTGTCGTCCACCGTAAAACGGGCGGTTTTTCTTCCGTTGCGGTACAGGGCCTGCATGGACGCGCTGAGCATCAGATCCTTTGCCTTCGACTCCTCCCCGCTTCCGCGCCGCCGGATCTCTTTCAGAATCTCTTCCATCCTCACATCCGCCTTCGCCAGGATCTCCTTCACCTGTTTTTCCTCCGGCGCCCGGAACATGGGCACAAAATTGTCCGGCATCACCAGGGAAAACACGGCGTTTACTTCTATCCCCGCCTTCTTTCCCACTGCTTTCAGCTGGCGGTCTGCCGCCCCCGTGCTGCTTCCGCAGGTGATGACCGCCCACACATAGGGCTTTTTCCCGGACAGCTTCAGCCGTGAGAGAAAGTGGACTACCACAGTGGGAAGACCCCAGTAATAGACTGGAAACACCAGTCCCAAAGTCTCATTCTCTCCGATCTCGCAGGAAAAATCTTTCTTTCTGACGGCCTCCGCCATATTCTTCATGTCCTCTCCCATTCTGCTGGAAAAGAAACCTGCCGCCGCCTGAGAATTGCCAGTTCCCGTAAAATAGTAAATCATGACTGAACCTCCCTCTCTAAAAACTCCCTCACTGCCCGGTTAAACTCCCGGCTGTTGTCCCTGGCAGCAAAATGGCTGCCCTTTACAAACTTCAGCCGTCCGCCGGGCAGAGACGCCCCAATCAGCCGGGTATGTTCTTCTTTTATCATATCATCTGTGCCGGCGATGACAAGGGCGGGAACCGAAATTTTTTTCAGCTCCTCCGGGCGGATGTGGGGCTCTTTCACCATCAGTCCCAGCAGCTCCCGGTTTCTCTTCGCTTTCCGGGAAAAGGGAGCGAACAGGCCGGTGATCCCGTAGCCCAGCTCAATGGGAAGCTGGACGGACCGCTTTACCCCCGACGGATCCAGATTTGCGCCGTTGACAATGAGGGCCTCCACATAGGAAGGATATTTCAGTGCAAACAGCAAGGCGATGTTTCCCCCGTCGCTGAAGCCTAAGAAAATCCCGCGTCTGATGCCTCTCTCGTCCAGAAACTCCTTTAAATCCTCCACAAACTGAGACAGAGAAAAGGGAGCCGTTCCCCTGGGACTTTTCCCATGTCCTCTGGTATCCAGGGCAATGACCCGGTAATCCTGGGAAAATTCCTCCATCTGGTGTTTAAAATAACTCCCGTCCTCTCCGTTGCCGTGGAGCAGGATCAGCGGCTTCCCCTCTCCCTTTTCCTCCCAGTGCAGTCTGATATCCATCCCTCTCGTCTCCCCTCAGAAAATCTTTCCGGCCGGTAAAAATTCCCCTGTCTGCCGGTCTTACCCCTTGAAAAAACCGGATAAGAGGCAGCGCCGCTGCATTCTTATCCGGCATACAACTTTTTATTCCTTGCCGCCTGTCAGCACATGATCGTATTTTTCCTTCAGTTTTTCAAATACTTCGTCGCTGACTGCGTGCTCCACCAGGCAGGCATCCCGTCCCGCCACCTGTTCGTCCACCCCCAGCTGCATGAACATCTGCTGGAAAAACACATGCTTTTCATACACGGCTTTTGCCAGCTCCTCTCCCTCTGCGGTGAGGTGAAGGACTCCGTCCTCCTCTTTGATCACCAGCTTCTTTTCCCGAAGCGCCTTCATAGCACCGGAAACGCTGGGCTTGGACACTTTCAGATATTCTGCCACATCAATCGAATGTACCTGGCCCATCTCCATTTGCAAGCAGTAGATGGCTTCCAGGTAGTCTTCCAGTGATTTTCCTAATCTTTGCGTACCGTTTCACCCTTTCTGTAAAATACTCTATACTTCCACGCCTATTATAGCAAAACGGCTTCGTTTAAACAACCGGTTTCTCCAGAATCTCCAGCAGCTGCCCCACATTCTTTTTGCCAAAATAGATCTGGTTTTCATTGATCACCAGACACGGCACGCTCATGACCTGGTACTTCTCCCTCAGCTCCGGGAAATGGTTCAGGTCGTAAACACAGGCGCTGATCCGGGGATTCTCCGCCGCCATGCGCTGGGCTGCCATCACCAGCTCCGGGCACATGGTGCAGGTGAGGGAGACCAGGATCTGCATTTTTACCGGCCCGCTGATTCTGCGGATCCGCTCTAAAACCCGGGGGGCCAGCGGCTGTCCCGGCCCGGCGGCGTTGTAAAGGCCGATGATAAAGGAATTAAATTCATGGCCCCCTGGCGCGCCGTAAAAGGCCAGACCGGTGTCCGTCCCGTCCTCCAGGCAGACAGACACCCGGGGACGCGGTCCGCCGGCCGAACCGTCCTTCTCATTTTCTTCCATGGAGACGGAAAGCTTCTCCGTCAGGGCCGCCAATTCCTCCATAAAGGCCTTCAGCTCCGAGGAAACGGGACGCTCGTCCAGACGGAGCTTCAGCCTCAGCGGACGCTCCATCCGTCCAAACACGCCTTCCAGCTGTCCTTTCATCTCCTCCGTGATAAAACTGCCTCTCTTTTCAGCGGCAGCCTCTCCATCCCGGCTGCCTGTTTCTCCGGATTTTTCCAGCCTGGTCACCGGCTGTCTGGGATGAATCCCCGTCTTCTCCTGCATGGCTCTGGCGTATTTTTCCAGCTCTGTGGCCGCCCGGGCGCCATCCCCCACTGCCGTCACCACCTGGCGGAGGTTTTTCACGCACACGTCCCCGGCCGCGTAAAGTCCCTCCACCGCTGTTTTCTGATCGGCGTCCGTCTTTACATAGCCCTGTTCGTCCAGCACGCCCAGGTCTTTCACCAGTTCCGTCGCCGGCTCATAGCCTGCAAACACAAACAGGCCCAGACCCTCTCCTTCCGGGGCGCGAAAGATCTGCTCCTCTCCCGTGTCCAGGTTTTCGCAGACCACATAGCGCAGGGTATGGTCTCCCCCGGCTTCCTTCACCGCCGTCCTGGTTAAGACGCGGATCTTTTCATGATTCCTGGCGGGATCCGCCACCGCCTGGGCACAGGTGAAATCCTCCGTCACCATGAGAATGGTCACAGTTTTCGCGTAGCGGGTGAGAAATACGCTCTCCTCCGCCGCCGCGAAGCCGCCTCCCACCACATACACGTCCATTCCTGTAAAAAACTCTCCGTCGCAGGTGGCGCAGTAAGCCACCCCCCGGCCCCTGAACTCCTCCTCTCCCTGAAATCCCACCTTTCTGGGATGAGCCCCTGTGGCCAGCAGAACCCCGAAGGTCTGAAGGGGGCCTGCGGAGGTTTTCACCGTCTTCACGTCTCCATCCAGCTCCAGGCCTTCTACCTCCGCCATGAGAAATTCCGCCCCGAAATTCATGGCCTGGCGGCGCATCACCGCCGTCAGCTCCTCTCCTCCGGCGGATTCCACCCCCGGATAGTTTACCACCTGAGAGGTGATAGTAATCTGGCCTCCAAATTTTTCCTTCTCCACCACCAGGACCCGGTAGCGGGCCCTGGCCAGATAGATGGCGGCGGTCAGGCCCGCCGGCCCTCCGCCCGCCACCACCGCGTCGTACACGTTCTCTCTCATAACAGCCCCACCAGATCCAGACTGGGCTTTAACGTCTCAGCCCCCGGCTGCCATTTGGCCGGGCAAACCTGGTCGCCGTGCTCCGCCACAAACTGACTGGCCTGGACTCTCCGAAGCAGCTCTTCCGCATTCCGTCCCACATTGCCCGCGGTCACCTCATAGGCCACGATCTTTCCCTGGGGATTTACAATAAAGCTTCCCCGCTCCGCCATCCCGTCGCTCTCAATGAGCACGTCGAAATCCTTTGCCAGCACATGATTGGGATCAGCCAGCATGGGATACTGTATCTTTTTGATCCGGTCAGAAGCGTCGTGCCACGCCTTGTGCACATAGTGGCTGTCGCAGGAGACGGAATAGATTTCACAGCCGATCTTTCTGAACTCTTCGTATTTTTCCGCCAGATCCTCCAGCTCCGTGGGGCATACAAAGGTAAAGTCTGCCGGATAGAAGAAAAATACTGCCCACTTTCCCAGCACATTCTCCTTCGTCACCGTCTGGAACTCCCCGTTCCAGTAAGCCTGAGCCGTAAATTCTCCGATTTCTTTGTTGATCATAGACATGGTAAAGCACCTCCTGATAGAATTTTTGTAGTTAGTTAAAACTAACTAATGAGTTAAGTATACCAAACTCCCAGTTTTTGTCAAGCAGGAATCCAATTTGTCTCCTGCATTTTTTCTCTAACGCGAAAACAGCCGCGGATCCACACCGCGGCTGTCTGCTGCCGGCCTCCCGGGCCGTCCTCCTTGTTATCTTTTTACGTTAAAAGCTCCAAAGCCCGGGTAGCAGGCGCTCTCCCCCAGCTCTTCCTCAATTCTCAGCAGCTGGTTGTATTTTGCCACCCGCTCGCTGCGGCTGGGCGCTCCCGTCTTGATCTGGCAGGTATTTAAAGCCACGGCCAGATCCGCGATGGTGGTGTCCTCCGTCTCCCCGGAGCGGTGGGAAGCGATGGCCGTATAGCCGGCCTTGTGGGCCATCTTGACAGCTTCCAGCGTCTCGGAAACGGAACCGATCTGATTTAACTTGATCAGAATGGAGTTTCCGCATCCCAGCTCAATTCCCTTTTTCAGCCGTTCCGTATTGGTGACAAACAGATCGTCTCCCACCAGCTGTACCTTTCCTCCCAGCTCCTTCGTCATCATCTGCCAGCCCTCCCAGTCTTCCTCGTCCAGGCCGTCCTCGATGGAGCAGATGGGGTATTTTTCACACAGATTTTTCCAGTGTTCCACCAGCTCTGCGGAAGTAAAGGTCTTTTTGCACTTGGGAAGGACATATTCTCCCTTCTTTGACCCCTTCCACTCGCTGGAAGCGGCGTCCATGGCCAGGACAAAGTCTTTTCCTGGTTCATATCCCGCCAGCTTCACCGCCTCCAGAATATACTGGATCGCCTCCTCGTCGCTCTGCAGGTCCGGGGCAAAGCCGCCCTCGTCGCCCACAGAGGTGGCCAGTCCTCTGGACTTTAACAGGGACTGGAGGGAGTGAAAGACCTCCGTGCACCAGCGCAGTCCTTCTTTAAAAGAGGGAGCTCCCGCCGGCATAATCATAAACTCCTGAACGTCCACGGTGTTGGCCGCGTGGGCGCCTCCGTTTAGGATATTCATCATGGGAACGGGAAGGCGGTTGCCGGAAATCCCGCCTAAAAACCGATACAGGGGAATGCCCAGGGAAGCGGCCGCCGCTCTGGCGCAGGCGATGGACACAGCCAGAATGGCGTTGGCTCCCAGGTTGGACTTGTCTTTCGTCCCGTCGGCGGCGATCATAGCCTGATCCACCCCGTAAATGTCGCTGGCATCCATGCCCTTCAGCCTGTCGTTAATCACGCCGTTGATGTTGGCCACCGCTTTCTGCACGCCTTTTCCCTGATAGCGGGTTTTGTCCCCGTCTCTCAGCTCCAGAGCCTCAAACTCTCCCGTGGACGCCCCGCTGGGAGCAGCTCCCAGCGCCACCGTGCCGTCGGTGAGGGTCACCTGGGCCTCCACAGTGGGATTTCCTCTGGAATCAATGATCTCTCTTCCGACTACCTTTTCAATTTCCAGCCATTCTTTCATTGCCATTACCATCCTCTCTCATTTTTTTCTCACTTTTCGTCCCTTTACGGAGTTTGTCGCCAGGAAGCGGTATAGGCAGTCCCTGGCGACGGTTTAGGATTTATTCACAGAAGTTAGTTATCACTAACTATTAGTAGGATACCATGGCAGCGGATGGCTGTCAAGAAAAAAGTTAGTCGTTCCAAACTCTTTTTTGGCGGATTGTCCCGCCGGCTGTCATTCATCAAAAATGCTGACGATCTCCCCGTCCAGAATCCGGTTCATGTTCTTCACCGCGCAGAAATTGCCGCACATGGAGCAGGTATCCTCCTTTTCCGGCTTGGCTGACGCCCGGTATCTTCTGGCCTTCTCCGGATCCACAGACAGCTGGAACATAGTCTCCCAGTCCAGCTCCTTTCTGGCTTTGCTCATCTGGTCATCCCACTGTCTCGCCCCCTTTACGCCTTTGGCGATGTCGGCAGCATGGGCAGCGATCTTCGAAGCGATGATGCCCTCCTTCACATCCTCCTCATCCGGCAGACGCAGATGTTCCGCCGGCGTCACATAGCAGAGGAAGGAAGCTCCTGCCGCTGCCGCCACCGCTCCGCCGATGGCAGCGGTAATGTGGTCGTATCCAGGCGCCACATCCGTCACCAGCGGTCCCAGCACATAGAAGGGAGCCCCCTTGCAGATGGTCTGCTGCAGCTTCATATTGGCTGCGATCTGATCCAAAGGCATATGTCCCGGCCCTTCCACGATCACCTGCACATCCTTTTTCCAGGCTCTGGCCGTCAGTTCTCCCAGAGTCACCAGTTCCTCCACCTGGGAAATGTCGGAGGCGTCCGCCAGACATCCGGGACGGCAGGCATCCCCCAGGCTCAGGGTCACGTCATACTCCCGGCAGATGTCCAGGATCCGGTCAAACTGAGCATAAAAGGGATTTTCCTCCCCGGTCATCTCCATCCAGGCAAAGATGATGGATCCGCCCCTGGACACAATGTTGGTCAGTCTCCTGGCCTGCTTGAACCGGTCCGCCGTTCGGCGGTTGATGCCCACATGGATGGTCATGAAATCCACTCCGTCCTTCGCGTGCATCTCCACGATCTGCAGCCACTCCTCCGCCGTGATCTCTTTTAACGGCTTGTGGTAGTACACCACCGCGTCATAAATAGGCACTGTCCCGATGATGGCCGGGCACTCCGCCGTCAGCTTCCGGCGGAATGTCCTGGTATCTCCCCAGGAACTTAAATCCATAATGGACTCAGCCCCCATTTCCACCGCCCGGTTCACCTTCGCCAGCTCCATGTCCAGATCCCTGCAGTCCCTGGAGGTGCCCAGATTGACGTTGATCTTCGTCTTCAGCATGGATCCGATGCCGTTGGGATCCAGGCAGGTGTGGAGACGGTTGGCGGGAATGGCCACCTTTCCCTCCGCCACCAGCTTCATCAGCTCCTCCGGAGCCCAGCCTTCTTTCTCCGCCACGATTTTCAGTTCCCTTGTGAGAATGCCCTGTCTGGCGGCATCCATCTGCGTCGTATAGCTCATACCGTTTCTCCCTTCCTGTATGGGGAGCCGTCTCCTCCTGAAACGCCGCCGCCAGCCTTCTCCCGCACCTTCCAAAACCAGGATATTTTTACAAAAAAATCTGCGCCACGTATGGCGCAGACCGCTGAATTTCCGTCGCATATTTCCCTACGTTGGCATTACCCAAATCAGGTGATATAGGTCGAAGTTGGATGACTTCCTCTCAGCCCGCAAACGAGCTCCCTGTTATATGTTAATCCTAGCACCCGGGGCAGCCTCTGTCAATAGCTTTCTGGACGGCCGCATTTTCCGCAGTCAAAACAGCCGCTGCAGATCAGTCGGCTGCCGCAGGAGGCGCAGGTTTCTCTGAAATGGGGCTGATACAGCTGGGCCGGAGACAGTTCTCTCCCATAGACATCCGTCAGCCGGAACCGGATGGGACGGCCCTGATAGTTCATCCCAGATTTGTGGGCCATCAGACTCTGCACCTGCTTGCCGGGAAGGTCGTACCTCCGCCCGTCCTTGATAAACACCGATCCGGTTTCTATAAAGCAGAACGTAACGCCCCGGTCCACGCACTCCCCCTGCAGCGATTTTACCCAGTCAAAGTCGCAGGGCCTTGCTCCTCCGTAATTCTCGCCGCCGCAGATCACCTGTTCTATCTGCCCCGTCTCCAGATAGGTTTTCATCGTCACCGGTCCGATCAGCGGCGCGCACATGATGCCCTTGTGCTTAAACGGCAGATCCAGCAGAAGGGGAATTCGCTCATCCGCCCGCCGCTGATTTTCACAGGTCACATGGAAAAATATGTTTTCCCAGCCGTCTCCCCACCGGGGCGGAAGGCATTCCCTCACCCGGCCGGGACGTTTGGTCAGGAGAAAAAAGACCACGTCGGGACGGCTTCTCATGATCTCCCACGCCTCCGGCCTCCACCGGTCCGCTTCCTCCAGAAAAAAGTCCGACGTCATGCACACCCGGATCTGCTCCCCGCTCTGCACCTTATATTTTCCCTTCCGGTCCTTCTTCAGAGGATAGCTGAAATTATCTGTTTTGTAGATCTGGGCGCCGCTCTGTCCCCGCTGCCGGTCAAGATAGTACATATAACAGTTTTTGCAGCCCTCGCTGCACTTTACGCACCCATGCCAGGGATTCCATATATCGTGCATGTCTCTCCTCCCTTCCCTCCGCCGGTCCTGGAACCGATTATAACCTGGAGCCGCCCCAACGCAAAGGGGATTTGCGGAAAATGGGCAAAAAAAGAGCGGAGCTTCCGCTCTTTTTGCGAAATCTCCGCTCTTCCCGCCGTCTATTATTCAATGGTGATCAGTTTCCGCTCCGGCTCCTGAGGTTTTTCTTCCTTCTTCGGAATATCCAGCATCAGCACGCCGTTTTCAAATTTAGCCTTTACATCTTCCTCGGTGATGCCGTCGCCCACGTAGAAGCTTCTGCTCATGGCTCCCGCATATCTCTCCTGACGGATCATGCGGCCCTTCTTGTCCTCTTCATCTTTGTCCAGTCCCTTGCTGGCAGTGATGGTAAGGTAGCCGTCCTTCAGTTCCAGGCTGATCTCGTCTTTCTTAAATCCCGGAAGATCCACAGCCACTTCATAGCCGTTCTCCGTTTCCTTCACATCGGTCTTCATCATATTTTTGGCATGTTTGCCGTAAAGAGGATTCTTTCTGCCAAAAAATTCTGACTCAAAATCATCCATCCAATCATCCATTAAATTCTCACTGAATAAACTCGGTACATATAACATAACTCATTCCTCCTTCAAGATCATTCCTATGTTATCGTAACCATTCAGGTCCTTTTCTTTTTTACGTCTTTATTATACCACTGCTTTTAGCACTGTCAATGGCCGAGTGCTAAAATTGTGCATAAACTTTCGGAATAATTCGAGGATTTGTCGGTTATTTTTGCATCTATATGTAATTTTTTCGGATTTTAATCTGTAAAAGCCCCTGTAATTGTGCATCTTTTAGACAGAGGCATAAATTGACCGTTTCCCTTAGAGTCAGCGGACAAACAGCTGGGTCCAATAGCTCACGCCCCGGCTGTTCTGATAATGTCCCACTCCGATGGCCGTGAAGTTGGGATTTAAAATATTGGCCCGGTGGCCCTGACTGTTCATCCACCCCTCCATCACCTGCTCCGGAGTCTTCTGGCCGTAGGCGATGTTCTCCCCGGCTCCCCTGTAGGAGACTCCTGCCTCCTGAAGAGCCGTCACAAAGCTGGTTCCATCCGGCCTGGTGTGGGAAAACAAATTCTCGATTTCTCCGGCCCGCACCTGGGCTGCTTCCGCCGCCTGCGCATTTACAGTCAGCGGAGAAAGTCCCGCCTTCTCCCTCTCCTGATTCACTAGGCGCACTACTTCCACGGTGAACTCATCCACTGTTCCCGTCTCCCCGGAGCCGGGCTGGTCCGGGATCTCTGGCTGGTTCGGCTCCCCCGGCGTCTCCGGGCGGTCCGGGATCTCCGGCGTCCCAGGCCGGTCCGGGATCTCCGGCGTCCCAGGCCAGTTCGGGATCTCCGGCTCTTCCGGCCTCCCGGGCTGCCAGTTTCCGCAGTTTTCCCCGAGGACGGCGCCGATCCGGTCTGCCAGATCCTTCCAGTTTTCCAGCCCGTCCAGTCCGCTGCCTCCCGCAATCACCACGCCTCCCCCGGAAACCGGAAAGGAGACATACGCTCCCTGGGCGGGGATCGTCCAGCTTCCCGCCATAACCACTGCCGCAGCCGTCATAAGTATGCGATTCCATATTTTTTTCATGATATGTTCTCCTGTTTTACATAAATATTACATTTTTGTTACAAAATCATCATATCATAGAATGACCGGAAAACCATTAGGAAAGGGCTGGGGCGGTTTCTACAATTTTCCTCTGTAATACTCCTTGGTCCAGCAAACAGCGCCGACCGGATTTGCAGATCACGGAAACCGCCTCCAGGCCGCGGCCTTCACAGCAAATAAAAAACGCGCGGAAAAGAATCCCGCCCACCTGGGGGCGGTCCTTCTTCCGCGCTGATTTCTGACACATTTTCTACTGTTGTTTTTCCTCTGCCGGGGCCTTCTCCTCCGTCCCGTTTTCCTTCGGGGACGCAGTATCAGCCGGGGCCTGGCCGGATGCAGCTGCTCCCGCAGCTCCCGCCGGAGTTTTTCTCCGGATGGGCAGGGGAAGATTAATTCCCATCAGGTTTAACAGCACACCCTTTGCCTCGCTGGACAGCACCTGGGGGATCTTCGCGGCATCCACCACCACTCCCTTCAGCTGGTCATCTTTATTAAATTTCTGGAATTCCAGAATATCCGTAAAAATCGGCTGATAGGTATCCCCGTTGCCCAGGCGTGCCAGCGGCACTCCCTTGCCGTCCTTGCGGATGGGGAAAATGTACCTTCCCTGGGTAAAATGGGCCAGCAGTTCCTCCTGCATTCCCTTCGTCTCCTCGCTCATCTCCTGAGCCGGTTTCCTTCTTGCCTCCTGAAGGAAATAGAGAGCCGTCAGATGAAGGGCGGGATTTTCCACCCACACCTTTCCCTCGGGAATCTCCTCATTTTTCTTTCTTCTCACAAAATCCGTCAGCTGCACCATGGTCTTCTCGTCTTCCTCGCAGACCAGCAGCGCATTGATGCCCATGGTGTACAGGCTGGTGTAGAAGGGAAGCATCTGGCTGTTTTCCAGTTTTATCACCGTGACGGGAATCTTCTCTCCGGCCAGGCGCTCCGCCTCCTTCTTCGCATCCTCCTCGTCAAAAAACAGCTCCGTCTCATCGTCGAAGGTCTCCGGATCACAGATGACGTAGGGTTCCTTCGTGCACACGGACATCAGGGCAAACAGCTCCGGAGCCGTTCTCAGCCGCTCCAGAAGGCCGTGAAATCCTGTATCATTCGGTAATTTTGCTTCTAAACTCATATCTGTTCGTTCTCCTTTCGGCCGCCGCCGGCCGGCGGCAGCCCGGTTCCGTTCCAAATCCCGGTCTCTCCAATTGTAGCACATTCTATCAGACTGCGCAATTGATAATGGATTCCTTTTTTTCTTGTCATTGACGCCCTTCCCTGTTATACTGAACGGCGAGGAGGAATGTATTTATGGAAGTACGGGACTATTTCTCATATCTGACCGATGAAATCCACTCCACAGTTGCCGCCACTGTGGATGAAAGCGGACTGCCGGTCACCTGCGTCATTGACATCATGGACTGGGATGACCATGGCATTTATTTTCTCACCGCAAAAGGAAAAAGCTTTTACAGACGGCTCACGAAAAAGAATTTTCTGTCAGTCACCGGCATGAAGGGGACGGACACTCTCTCCTGCCGTTCCCTGACCCTGAGGGGAACCGTGCGGGAGCTGGGACAGGCCCCCCTTCCCAGGCTGTTTGAAAAAAATCCCTATATGGCATCCATCTATCCCGACGGCCCATCCAGGGAAAATCTCACAGTATTCCAGCTCTATAAAGGGACCGGAGAGTGGTTTGACCTGTCAAAACGCCCCATTGAACGGGACAGCTTTTCTTTCGGAGGCATGGAAGAGGAGGGCGAATACTTTTTCATCACCGACCGGTGCGTGCTCTGCCGCCTCTGCTACTCCAAATGCCCCCAGAAGTGCATCGACATCAGCCGGCGTCCGGCTGTGATCAACCAGGAAAACTGTCTTCACTGCGGAAACTGCTACGAAACCTGCCTGGCCAGGGCTATTGTTAAAAAGAAAAAATAGTTGGAATAATTTATATTTTTTGTTATTTTGCTTGCATTTTTCCCATTTAGTGATATACTAGATGGGTAAAGGGGACATAGCTCAGCTGGGAGAGCGTTGCGTTCGCAACGCAAAGGTCGCGGGTTCGAATCCCGTTGTCTCCATTTTACTCCGGAAAAATTTGGACTTGCATTTTTTTCCAGTGAGTGCTATAATACATACCGTTCGGAAGCATAGCTCAGCTGGGATGAGCGTTCGCCTCACACGCGAGAGGTCATGGG